>Ga0134127_10000077_pt1 | contig 129996 bp, 86 predicted proteins | sample KB31753_FD_96459 | JGI IMG/M metagenome (GOLD analysis project Ga0134127, IMG submission 96459) | Terrestrial soil microbial communities with excess Nitrogen fertilizer from Kellogg Biological Station, Michigan, USA - KB3-175-3 | ecosystem: Environmental > Terrestrial > Soil > Unclassified ...
AGGGCTGAGTAACGCCCAGACTCTGTCCCAGATGGCGGAGGTATTTCGCAAAGAGAAGAGGGGAAAGGCCGCCAGGAAGTTGAAGCGTCAAGTGGAGCGGCGGCCCAGACCGTTGAGCGGCAAGGAGCCGGCAAGCCCAGTCAAGCCTGGTCAAGGCAAGTCAGGCGCAGAGGACGCATCGGACCGTTCCGACGGATCCGACGGATCGGAAGCCGAGGGAATCTAGGTTGCTTGAGCTGCCACCAGTCGCTACCTTCCGGACGTTCGCGCGCCCAGCAAGCAAGGCAATCTATGGATAGTGCTCCAGCTCCAGCCGCCCCTCCGAGTCCGCCGTACACGCGCAAGAATCCTTACCGGGCCGCCGTGGTTCGCCACGAGCCGTTGACCCAGCCGGGCTCCGGGAAGGACACCCGGCATTTCGTGTTCAGTCTCGGCGACAGCGGGCTGGTCTACACACCGGGCGATTCGCTCGGCATCTTCGCACGGAACTCGCCCCAACTGGTGGATGAAGTCCTGGCCCTGCTCGGACTGGATCCCAATGCGCCGGTGAAAGACCCAAAGAACGGATCCAGCACGTTCCGGCACGCGCTCGAGCACCAGTACATCCTGAACCGCGCCAGCAAGAAGATCATGTCCGGCCTGGCCGAGCGCATTCCCCAAGGCGAACAGAGAAATCGCCTGATGGAGATCGTGAACAACGGAACCGTGCTGAGTGAGTACGTCGAGACGCGCGACTACGTCGACATCCTGCGCGAGTTCGACGAAGCGCGCTTTGCAACGCCGGCGGCGTTCCTGGCGCAGCTCTCGCCGATTCCGCCGCGGCTCTACTCGATTGCCTCGGCGCCGGCGGCGCACCCCGGCGAAGTCCACTTGTGCGTTGCCATCGTTCGCTACGAGACGCATGGACGCAAAAAGTCCGGCCTGGCGACGGGCTTCCTCGCGGACCACGCGAAATTGAACGAGCAAAACATTCCGGTCTATGTGCAGGAATCGAAGTCGTTCCGGCTGCCGGCGGATGGGGCGCGGGACATCATCATGGTCGGCCCGGGCACCGGCATAGCGCCGTTTCGCGCGTTTCTGGAACAGCGCGCTCTCGACGGCGCGACGGGCCGGAACTGGCTGTTCTTCGGCGAGCAGCGGCGGGCGACTGATTTCCTGTATGGCGACGAGTTTTTGGCGTGGCAGAAGCAAAGCCGGCTGTATCGGCTCGACCTGGCCTTCTCGCGCGACCAGCCACACAAAATATACGTCCAGCACCGGATGAAGGAGCAGGCCAGGGAACTCTGGGCCTGGCTGCAAGGCGGCGCGTACTTCTACGTCTGCGGCGACGCGCACCGGATGGCCAAGGACGTCCACCAGGCCCTCATTGACATCGCCCAGGAGCAGGGCGGCCTGGCTGCGGAAGCGGCGGCCGAGTACGTCAATGGTACGCTGATGCGAACGGAGCGGCGTTACTTGCGGGATGTGTATTGAGGCTTCAGCCTGCTGATCCTCACTCTCACTCTCTTACTCTTAATCTTTCTCTCCTGTCGAATCAGTTTGAGAGAGAGAAGAGACACGCCCGGTGGCCTTATTAGTCCAGTCCCCGTTCTTCCAGATCGATTTCGTCCAACCCGAGGTAGTGGCCGAGTTCGTGGAGATAAGTTGTGCGCACTTCCTCGCGGTAAATCTCCTCATCTTCTTCCGCGAAGTCCCAGATGTTTTCGAGGAATAGAATGATTTGCGGTGGCAGCGGCGACGCCTCCGGCTCGGCCAACGGCGGGCCGATGAATAATCCGAGCAGATCCGGGTCGTAATCGTCCGCCAGGATGCCTTCATTCGGCACCGGTTCGCAGCTCACCGGCAACGGTGCCGCCTGCGACCGCAACGGCGCCGGCAAAGCCTCCAGCGTCGTACGCACTTCCTCCTGGGCGATGCGCAACAGGCATGACCAGCGCGTGCTCACAGCAGCGGCAGCGGCAGTCCGCCCAGCGGACATCCCGGCTTGACGAACGAGGGTTGGCGCACGGCTCAATTGTAGCCGGCGATTTTCTTGTGTCCAAGCTTCTCAACGGATGTCCGTACTCCAACCTCCGTATAACACACCAACCCATTAGAGTTGCGGACGCCGCAACTGAGAGCACTCTTATTGGTATCAATCTAAGAACGCCTGCACATGAGTGCACGAAGTGGAAATAACGATCGTGACATTGCGCCGGACAATTCGGCGCTGCTGTGGATCGACCGTCACTGATTCCCTAAACCAACCCGGCGCGAACCCCCCAACGTAGTCCCGCACAAGGCGGGACTATGTTGGGCAGCCGGGGCGAACGGACTGCGGCGTTCATGCCGCATCAACGGGCGCATCAGTTTTTTGCAAGGGGCAAACAATGGGTGTACTCCACCCAGCGTAGCCGCTTCGCGCGGCAACGCTGTGCTGAATGATGCAACTCCATTGGAGCTGAGTCGTGGCCGCGACATGCGGGTCGCAAGCCGGCTCCGTCCAAACGCCAAACGCCGGTCACAGACCGGCGCTACAGGAGGGCGCGCTGTAGCGGCGGTCTGTGACGTCTGTGACCGCCGTCGTCATCCCCGAAATTCCTTCCGGCACTCGCAGGCACCGTTACAATCTCTCCATGCAGCCGCAGTTGCGCTCGCCCAGACTCAAACGTCTCGACCGGCTTTTCGTCAGCCATCCGCTTTACTTCGTCACCGCATGCACCGAAGACCGAAAACCAATTCTCGCCAACGCCAAAGTCCACGAAGACCTCCGGAGATTTTGCGAAGCGGGAATGGGACGCGGAGTGTTCGTCGGCAAATATGTTCTGATGCCGGATCATCTGCATTTGTTCGTGGCATTTGGGGATGAATATGAAGCGGCGCTGGTGGCGGCGCGACTTCGTCGGTCGCAGACCGACGCTACAGGAGGAGTGGGTCGGTCACAGACCGATGCGTTAGCAGGAGTGGGAGTGGGTGGGTCACAGACCGACGCGTTAGGAGTCGGTCGGTCACAGACCGATGCTGTAGCAGGAGTGGGTGGGTCACAGATCGACGCTACGAATGTCCGCCGCGACAACGGCGCGCCTGTAGCGGCGGTCTGTGACCGCCGTTTCTCCCCACTCTCTGAATGGATGAAGAGTTTGAAAAACTCGCTCTCAAAAACGCTTCGTGGAATGAACATCCCCGCGCCGCACTGGCAGAAGGGATTCTTCGAGCATGTGATGCGGTCCGAAGAATCGTATCCCGAAAAATGGCTCTATGTGGCGGAGAATCCCGTCCGCAAACACCTTGTCGCGCGTCCTGAAGATTGGGCGTATCAGGGAGAGATTTATCCGCTGCAAGCCAGAGTCACACACTGTAGCGGCTGTGAGCACCGCGTTCGGCGGTCGCAGAGCCGCGCTTCGTCCCATAGCTGCGTCAGGAGCGAAATCTTTGTAGAGGCCACGCGGGGAATGACAATGTTTCTCCCGAAGCTTCGCCCACGGAAGGGGAGAGGGAGCGCGGTGACGATCGTTACTGTCATCAGATCCATCTGTCCAAACGCCGGTCACAGACCGGCGCTACAGGAGGGCGCGCTGTAGCGGCGGTCTGTGACCGCCGTCGCGCTCCCTCTCCCTCCCTGGGCTTGCTCGCAGTCGTCGGGCCTGCAAGATTCAGGGCCAATCTATGAAGCCTCCCGCCAGACTCGAACCGATTTCCCGCCGCGATTTCGTCCGCACGACTTCCGGGCTTGCGGCTGCGGCGCTGGCGAGTGGGCTCCCGGCACAATCGGCCGAAGCTCCAGCGCCCGCTTCCGCCAAGACCGCTCCGCTGAAGTCGATTGGCCCCAAAGCTCCGCATCCCCTCCTCACCCCCGCCGACAAATTCAGAGACGTGTCCCGCGGCGACCCCAAGCCTCACACGCTCAAAGGGGATGCGCTCATTCACGCCCGGCTCACGCCTGAGACGTGGCGGCTGGAAATTACGGCCGATGCAACCCCCAATCCCGCCATCAAGGACCTGGCGGGCCTCAGCAAGCCGCGCACGTTAACGGCCGGCAACGCGCTGGACCTGCCTGCCTTGCTCGAACTCGGCCATGACCATGAAGTGAAGTTCCTCAAGGCCATGCAGTGCCTCAACATTCCCGCTCCGCTGGGCCAGGGCTTGTGGGAAGGGGTGCCGCTGCGCGAAGTGCTGCGGCTCTGCGGCACGATGCGCAACGTGCGTCGCATCTACTACTGGGGCTTTCATAACAACGACCCGAAGCAACGATTTCAGTCTTCGCTCAGTTACACGCAGGCCATGGAGACGCCGCCGGGGGAACTTCCAGCCTTCCTGGCTTATCGACTCAATGGGGAACCGATCCCGCTGGTCCGCGGCGGGCCCGTGCGCATGGTCATCCCCTGGGCGCACGGCTTCAAATCCATCAAGTGGCTGCAACACCTCGTCGTGACCAACGATTACAAGGCCAACGACACTTACGCCGAGCAGAACAATGACCCGGAGTCGCACCTCAAAACGGCGGCCTATCTCGACGAGCTGCCGGCGAAGTTTCCCGCTGGCCAACCGGTGTTCCTCCACGGCCTCGTGATCTCGGGCTTATCAGGTCTGAAACAGGTCGAGTATTCGTTGAAGCGTCAGGACGCGAAGCCCGGCGAGCCGGCGGCGGAAGAGGACGACTCATGGCTCGAGTGTCGCATCGAGGAGCCACCGGGCGATTGGAGCAGCGTGCTCCCGGCCGGAGTGTCTTCACGGCAAGTGCTCGGATTCAGTCCTGAATCCGGCAAGCCGGTGACCTGGCCCTTGCGCTACAGCATGGTCTCCTGGTCCGCCACGCTCAAGGATCTGGCTCCCGGCAAGTATTCCGTGCGCACGCGCGCCGTCGACCAGAACGGCTTCGCCCAACCCGACCCACGACCGAACCCGAAAGCCGGCATGAACGGGCTCGAAGCGCGCGAGTTCGAAGTGGTGTAGTTGCCAAATGAGATGCAAAGGTAGGCGCACGCGGAGCGGCGCACCCTGCCTTTCCGGTCCGGGCAACAGGCCCCAACCGAAAGGACCGGCATTGACGCGGCGTGACCGCCGATGAGCCTGAGGGTTGCGCGGGACCGCCAAAGCTCAAAGTTCTCAACCACGGATGGACACGGATGGACACGGATAAGGAAGAAGATTTCGTTTCCAATCCGTGTCCATCCGTGTTCATCCGTGGTTGCGTTTCTTCTGTAATCAGTTGTCCGTTGCCCGGTGGATCGCCGCCCCGAACCAACCTGCGCCTTCCCCGTCCGAGGCCGCAATCCAAGTTGAAAACTTTCCCGCCCTTTTTATCCTCCTTCCATGCAACACAACGACCCGCGCGTGGACGGGTATATCGCCCAGGCCGCCGATTTCGCCAGACCCATTCTTCGCCACCTCCGCAAGCTGGTCCACGCCGCGTGTCCGGCCGTGCAGGAAACCATGAAGTGGAACTGCCCGCACTTCGAGCACCAGGGCGTCCTGCTCGGCATGGCGGCGTTCAAGAAGCACTGCGTCGTGAATTTCTGGAAGGGCAAGCTCCTCATGGACGAGCGTCCAAATGAGGATTGCGCCATGGGACAATTCGGGCGGCTCACTTCGCTGGACGACTTGCCCGGCGACAAAACGCTGACCGGCTACATCCAGCGCGCAGTCGAACTCAACGAAGCCGGCGTCAAAACCCCCTCGCGCGTAAAGCCAAAGAAGGAACTCGTCGTGCCGGATTACTTCATGGCCGCCGTCAGGAAGAACAAAGCGGCGCTGGCCACGTTCAAGAAGTTCAGTCCAAGCTGCAAACGCGAGTACGTCGCGTGGATCACCGAAGCCAAGCGCGAGGAAACACGCGCCAAACGCCTCAAGACCGCCGTCAAATGGATGGCACAAGGCAAACAGCACAACTGGAAATATCGATAAGCTCCTTCTCGACTTCCCCTGCTCGCTGCCACGGTGGTTCAAGCCCAGGTTCCAGCTGCGCTCGCACTTTGGGCGCGGCCAGTCCCCGCAACTGCCATAGAGTTGCCAAAAGTCATTTCCGATTGGTGGGGCTGCGTTGCCGCCAGCCTCGCACGACCGGCAGGTCGTGCGCCACCCATGCGAAATGACTTTGGCAACCAGTCTAAAAGGTGATGCCGAGGCCCGCGCTGACTTGCCCCTGCCAGAGCGAGGATCCGCTGAAGCTCGCGACCGTGACGCCGTTGTAGAAAATAAAGCTGCCCTCCGCCTCCACCACCGTGCCAAATCCGCGCACATCGGCGCGCAGGTATAGATTCTTCGTCAGAAACGCCTTCACTCCCACGCCGGCCCCGAAACTGAACCGGGTATCGTCACCGAAACCATCCGATGAGAAATGCGTCGCGCCGAGGTGTATCGAGATGTATTCCCGAAAACGCGGTGTGCCAAACTCCGCAATCCCGCCGAACTGAAATACATCGATGGTCACATCGACCTTGCCCAAACCATTGTCGCCACGAAAATTGATGCCCGTCTCCTGACGGCTCCAGAGCAACTCGAGCCGGATCTCCGAGTTCGGCGGCGCATAATCGAATGTCAACCCATAAGCCGGCCCATCGTCAAAGTCGTAATCAGTTCCCGTGTTCAGATCCTCCACCCCGCCACCGAAGCGATAGCCGAAGAACGGCGATATTCCGAACCGCTGCGGCTGAGTGACCGGCTTCTCCCAAGAGGACTCCATGTGGAGATCGTAGGCCCGAGCCGTCAGCGTCAGGCTGAAGCCCAAAGCGGCCAGGAGGAGTCGCTTGAGGATGGGAGCATGCGCGATTTTCATGGGATGGGTTCGTCGTGGTTGGGCGTGGGTTCAATCCGGCGGTCGTCCTGCACAGGTAACCGCGACTTGTCGCCGCCGCCAAGCAGGAACTGGGAGGTAAAATCCGTTGCGAACCCAGTCGCAGAGAGACTTCGCTCCTGACGGAGTTGTGATCATTGCCGTGGATTGATTTCTCCGATATGGCGGCTGCATTTTCAATTCACACCTTTCCCCCTGTTAGGAGTTACAACCGCGACATGAAAACAAACCACCCGTCCGTCACCAACGTCCGCCTTGAAACTTACACGCCTCGCATCGGCGCCCTCGGCCTGCTGGCGGTGCTCGTGCTGGTCAGTGCTCTTCCCATGCCCGCCTGCGGTTCAGAACGGGCGTTTCAAGTTTTGCACGAGTTCAGCAACCTGGACGGTGGCCCTTCAGGACCGTGGGAACTAATCCAAAGTCGAAACGGGGATTTTTACGCCAGTTCCGCGGGGGGTGGCAGCAACCGCATCGGAACAATTTTTCGGCTTTCTCAAGGCGGTGGGGTTACCACGTTGGTTTCCTTCGGCGGTACCAATGGCGATCATCCGGAGGAGGGTTTGATTGAAGGTGCCGATGGCAACTTCTACGGCACCACCTACCAGGCTCACGGCATTGCCGGAGGGGCAATCTTCCAAACGACCCCGGCCGGTGCCTTTGCCAACCTTCACCATTTTGCATGCACGAACGGCGAAGGACTCGGCCCAATTTGCAGGCTGACACAGATACCGAACGGGGAGATTTATGGGACGACATTCTATGGTGGCGCGAGTGGCTGCTCCGGCATCGGCGCCGGGACGGTCTTCAAGATCACCACGAACGGAGCATTCACCACCGTGCTTTCATTCAACGGGACAAACGGCGCGAACCCGCAGTGCGGGCTGATACTGGGTTCGGACGGTGCCTTGTATGGAAGCACGACCGGCAGTGGAGGGCCGTCAGGCGATGGTTACGGTACGATCTTCCGACTGACCACGAACGGCGTGCTGACGACGCTCCACACGTTCGATTACCTGACTGATGGCAGTTTGCCCAGCGGCAATCTTCTGCAAGCCAGCGACGGCAACTTTTATGGAACCACGGAGTATGGCACGAACCATGACTTCGGAACAATTTTTAGAATGACGCCCGCCGGCACGCTGACCACGCTCGTGAATTTGAGGGGCACCAATGGCAGTTATCCGCATGGCGACCTGATCCAAACCGGCGATGGCTTCATTTATGGCCGGACCATCTCTGGCGGGGCATACAACAAAGGCACGCTCTTCAGACTCAGTACGAACGGCGTCTTCACGACGATCCTGAACTTCAACGGCACGAACGGGACCGGCCCTTGGGCAGCAATGGTGGTTGGCCGGGACGGGAACTTGTACGGCACAACGGCGATCGGCGGTCCCGGTGGAGGTGGCGTCGCGTTCCGCCTTGTGCCCACACCGCTCATCACTCACTTCGGTTGTTCACCTGCACTGTTGACTCTGACGTGGACTTCGTTCGCCGGCGGCATCTACCGGATAGAGGAGACCACCAACCTCACCGCGTCCAGTTGGACGCCGATTTCGTCCTCCGTCACAGCCACCAATACCGTCACAACGCTTTCGTTGCCTTATGACAAGGGAAGCCAGGGATTTTGCCGCGTTGTCTTGCTGCCATAAGTTCCAAGGGAAACATTTTAGAAAGCACCGGCACCGCAACGACGCGGTGCCGATTGTGTAGAGAGAACACTATGAGTGGCAGCTGAACCAGTCGCAGATTCGGTGTGGCTCAGTTCCTCGCCCCCGCCAACTCCTCCTCAAAATCCACAATCTCCTTAGTCTGCGTCAGAAACCAACGGTCGATTTGGGTGAGGCTGAGGATCCGCTCGATCGGGCTGCGGCTCACAGCGCTGTGACAAGCAAGAGCAGCACAAGGAAACGGGAGGACGTGCGGACTCGATTCAATCTAGCGACCACAACCAACTCGACCTGTGAATGGTTCTCCCTCCAAAGGCTCGTCGCTCCCACATCGAGCGTTTCGGGTTGCCTCCAAGTCTTGCAGATTCCAGAAGTGAGCCGAAAACCTCGTCAGTGACATAAGTGGAATACCTCTCCTCGCGCACGGCACTGAGCTTCGCGGCAAAATTTGCTGCCGCCCCTACCCAAACCAAGTCGTTTGATCCGCGGATTCCAGTTCGCGCGACAAAGAATTCGCATTTGTCGATACCTACAGCGTGACGAACTTTGTAGTCCACATCCTTGTAAACTTCCTCAATCTTTGGACTGATAATCTTGTCAACCGCCCATTTCAATTGGAGGCCAGTCTTGGCGGCAGCCGTATTAGGCGCATCGCCGATGAAAATCGCCATGACTCGGTCACCGTCGAACGCAGTAATCTCGCCACCATTCTGACGAATGATCAGGCACGCAGAAACGAGGAAGGATTTATAGATTTCGGCCGCAAACGTTTCGCTATGAAGGTTCACGAGCCCGCTGGAATCGGCCAAGTCAGCATACAAGACCGTCCCCTCCAGCTTCACTGCGTCATTACCCAATTGGACGTCCTCGGCCTCAGGAACAACATTCCCTTTCCGAGTTGCCCATCTAGTTCTGATGATGGAATCGACTTCTTCGCGAAGTTCTTCTCCGAAACTCATACGCGCTATGACGGGCCAAGCTCCCGAATCGCTTTTCGCAGTTCGGTGCAAACCGGGGCAACGCGTGCTGTCAATGTGTCGGCTGAACCTTCCGCGTATTCGACTGCACTAAATCCCAACAAGTCAGAAGGCGTTTTGATTCTAACCCCGCGTGGCTTGACGACAAATGTTCGCTCTCGACCAAGGAGCGCCATGAAAAGCCCCAACTCAAACACTACATTGTCTCGCGGTGCAGGTGTCTCAATATCCCGACTCGCAACTATGTCGTCGGGAGTGACTAAGAGAATTGCGAAGTCGGACGCCTTCACCTTGGACAACAAACTCTCAATTGCTGTTCTTGACGCCTTGAATACACCATCTGTCCAGACTGAAACGAGCATTTTGTCATGGGAGAATCCCAACTGAATCTCTCTCGCGACATCCAAACTTTCGGCCGACGAGCCGATGAAAACAACTGGCTCCGGGTTCGGTGAACTCACAAATCGTCCCCGTTGGCGCAGCCGTCCACCCAACTCCACCGCTAGACGCCGCCAAAGTTGTGGAAATTGCTCAGCCAGTTTAGAAAACGAAGCCTCCGCAATTTTGGCCATCACCGTCTGCTCGAGTGCGACTACGGACGCGCTACGGCTAAACCCCGGATCAATTACCGCCATTTCGCCAACATGAAATCCAGAAGCACGAACCGCAACCTCTCTTCCGTTTACACGAACAGAAACTATTCCAGACAGGATGAGGTAGACGTCATTGTCTGTCGCTCCTTGTCGGATAAATTCCGCATTCGGTTCGACTTGGAGCAATGGCGCAATGTTCGCGATTTCCTGAGCCAGAGCTTCGTCGTCCAAGACAATCCGTTGAGCACGCAGAGCGGTGATTAACCTTGCGTGTCCGTCTTCGCCTTGAAAGCGCGTTATCATGGCGGTTCAATTTTTGACCCCCGCCATCTCCTCCTCAAAATCCACAATCTCCTTAATCTGCACCAGGAACCAGCGGTCGATTTTGGTGAGGTTGAAGATCTCGTCGATGGTGAAGCCGGCGCGGAGGGCGTGGCGGATGAAGAAGATGCGTTCGGCGTTCACCCAGTCTGGACTTCCGCATATTCCGCAGTCGAGCGCGGCTCGGGCACGGGCATCCCTTCTTCGCGCAGCAACTGAATGTGCGACTCGATGGCCTCGTGGATGAGTTTGACGGCTTCCTCGCGCGTCTCAGCAGCAGCCACGCAGCCCGGCAGGTCAGGCACGTAGGCACCGTAACTGGTTTCTCCGCGTTCAATGACGATGGCGTAGCGCATCATTTAGCCCTTCAATCCGGCCTGTTTGAGCACACTGTTCAACGTACCCTTGGGCATGTCAACGCCGGGGTGGCCCGCAATTGTCACAAGTCCGGGCTTTGAGGGATGTTTGTAGTGGCGATGGCTGCCGCGAGTGCGAACATGATACCATCCGTCGTTTTCGATGAGCTTGATGACGTCCCGGACCTTCATGCGACCGCAACAGCATCAGTTCCTGACTGCGGCCAGCTCTTCTTCAAAATCCACAATCTCCTTAATCTGCACCAGGAACCAGCGGTCGATCTTGGTGAGGTTGAAGATCTCGTCGATGGTGAAGCCGGCGCGGAGGGCGTGGCGAATGAAGAAGATGCGTTCGGCGTTGGGCACGCTCAGTTTGCGACTGATAACGTCGCGCGGAAGGATGTCGCGGTCGCCGTAGACTTCCGTGCCGATGCGCCACGGTTTGCCGTCGCCGCCCAGGCCGCTGCGGCCGATTTCGAGGGAGCGCAGGCATTTTTGGAGGCTCTCCTTGAACGTGCGCCCGATGGCCATCGCTTCGCCCACGCTCTTCATTTGCGTGGTCAGCGTGGGATCGGCCTGGTGAAATTTCTCGAAGGCGAACCGCGGGATCTTGGTGACGACGTAATCAATCGTCGGCTCGAAGCTGGCCGGCGTTTCGCGCGTGATGTCGTTCTTGATTTCGTCGAGCCGGTAACCGACCGCGAGTTTGGCGGCAATTTTGGCGATGGGAAACCCGGTGGCCTTCGAGGCGAGAGCGGAGCTGCGGCTCACCCGCGGGTTCATCTCGATGATGACCATGCGGCCGGTGTCCGGGTCGGCGCCGAACTGGATGTTCGACCCGCCGGTCTCGACGCCCACGGCGCGGATCACGGCGAAGCTCTGGTCGCGCATGATCTGGTATTCCTTGTCGGTGAGCGTCTGGATGGGCGCGACGGTGATGGAATCGCCGGTGTGCACGCCCATCGGGTCGAAGTTCTCGATGGAACAGATGATCACGCAGTTGTCGGCGCCGTCGCGCATGACTTCCATCTCGTATTCCTTCCAGCCGAGCAGCGATTCCTCGACGAGAATCTCGCTGACGGGCGAGAGGTCCATGCCGCGCCGGGCAATCTCCTCGAACTCGTCGCGGTTGTAGGCAATGCCGCCCCCGGTGCCGCCGAGCGTGAAGGCGGGACGAATAATGAGCGGGAACCGCCCGATTTTGGCGGCGACGGCGCGGGCTTCCTCCATGTTGTGCGCAGTGCCGCTGATAGGCACGTCGAGGCCGATCGAGAGCATGAGTTGCTTGAAGGCTTCGCGGTCCTCGCCTTTGTGGATGGCTTCGGGCTTGGCGCCAATCATCTCGACGCCGTGGCGTTCGAGCGCCCCGTTTTTATGGAGCGCCATCGCGGTGTTGAGGGCGGTCTGGCCGCCCAGGGTGGGAAGGAGAACCAGCTTGTTGGCGGGTGCGGATTGCGCGGCGGTATCCACGGGCACGCCGAGCTTCCGCATCTCCTCCTTTTCGCGGACGATGATTTTCTCGACGGCCTCGGGGGTGATGGGCTCGATGTAGGTGCGGTCGGCGAACTCCGGGTCGGTCATGATGGTGGCCGGGTTGGAGTTGATGAGCACGACGCGATAACCTTCTTCGCGCAAGGCCTTGCAAGCCTGAGTGCCGGAGTAGTCGAACTCGCACGCCTGGCCGATGATGATCGGACCCGCGCCGATGATGAGGACGGAATGAATGTCAGTGCGCTTGGGCATGGTCGTTCACCGCAAATTGCAAATCGCGAGATTCAAAACGGCACGGATGAAACACCGCGAACCGAAGGCTGGCAAGCGCGTAGCTGCGACCGTGAGGTCGCGGGAGGGGATTTTGGAGAGGTCGTATGACGGAATCGTTTTCGTTCCCGGCTGAGCAGTCAGCCCGCGACCTCACGGTCGCAGCTACACTTGACTGTGACGCGCGAACAATCCACGCCAGAGCGGCGGCACGAACAGACCCGCGACCGAGCGCAGGATGATTCGCTTGACCTCGGCGCGGGGCACTTTGATGCGCCGGGCCGGATCGAGGACGTTTCCCCTGCGCAGCAGACCCAGCGTCCGCACGCCGATGAGAATCGGCCACGCGCACGCGAGCCGGACACGGGGTGAGCCCGGCACCAGGTTCGTGTATTTCCAACCCGCTTCGAGGTGGGCGCGCGCAACGTCGAGATAGGTGTCGTAGAGCGGGCGCAAGCGCGGTTCGTTCTCCGGCTGGAGCAGGTCGGCAGGCGCAAGGCCCGCCGCGCGCAGTTTGTCCTCCGGCAGGTAGCAACGGCCCTTCCGCAAGTCCACAGGCAGGTCGCGCAGGATGTTCACGAACTGGAGCCCCTTGCCGAAACGGACGCTGAGTTGGTGGAAGTGGGGAGTGGCCAACGCGAGCACGTCCAGTTCCATGGCATGGAAGACGTGCGCCTCGCACATCTCCGTCCAGAACTCTCCGACGCAACCGGCGACGCGGTAGGCGTAATCGTCCAGTTCCTCGTCGTTGCGCAGGGCCACGATGTTCTCGCTGGCCGCGCCGCCGAAGCGTTGCAAGTCCAGTTCCTGCCCGCTCGTGATCGTTTGCAGCACGTCGCGAATTCGTTTCCGGTCTTCGTCCGGACAGGCGTCCAGTAACGCGAGCGCCTCCTCGGCGCGTTCCATCAACACCCGTTCGCCAGGCGTTCCTTGCTGGGCGGCCAGGGCGCGGAATTCCAGCGGTTGCCCGTGCTCGCCCGCGATGCGCTCGCCAAAACGGCGGAGCGTGTCGAGCCGCAGTTTGACCGGGAGCATCTCCGTGTCCGCGATGGTGTCCGTCGCGCGGGCCAGCAGGTAAGCAAGGCTGATGGGACGGCGGACGGAGCGCGGGAGAATCCAGAGTGTCTTATAGAAGGAACGCGAGACTTGTTGGAGAACTTCCGTGAGCAATGGCGGCGCGTCCTGACTCATGCGACGGCTAGCCAAGCACGAAAGGCCCGCGGTTGTCAGGCGGGTTTATGAAGAAGGAACGGCTAATGAGCGCAACTTGGCCCGTCGGTAGCAGCCGACGTCAGGAGGCTCATTCTCTCTTCCGGGACGATCGGAGAGGAGATCAGAGCCTCCTCACGTCGGCTGCTACGAAGTTCGCTTGCGCCGCGAACCGAAGGCGAACGACTCGTCAGCTCGAGAGTGATCCCGTCGCGGGCTCGGTTGGCGCCGCCGGGGAGCTTTGCTTGAAGACGAGCTTGTCGCCTTCAACGCTGACTTGCACCGGTTCGCCTCCGACCAAGTTGCCTTTGAGCAGTTCCTCGGCGAGAGGGTCTTCGAGGAAGCGTTCCACGGAACGGCGCATCGGACGGGCGCCGTATTGCGGGTCGTAGCCTTTTTCCACGAGCAGGTCCTTCGCTGCCTCGTCGAGGGTGAGCTTGAGCTGTTTGCCCTTGAGGCGCTCCATGACTTTGAGGATCTCCAGCTCGAGGATTTCGACCAACTCGGGCTTGGTGAGCGGACGGAACACGATGATGTCGTCGAGACGGTTCATGAACTCGGGGCGGAAGGCCCGCTTGGCCTCTTCGAGAATCCTGTCGCGCATCCTTTCGTAGCTGGCGACGTCGTTGATCGGCCCAAAGCCCAGCGTGGAGCCTTTGCGCAGGGTCTCGGCACCGACGTTCGAGGTCATCAGGATGACGGTGTTCCTGAAATTGACCACGCGGCCGACGTTGTCGGTCAGTTTGCCCTCCTCCAGGATTTGGAGCAGCATGTTCATCACGTCGGGGTGGGCCTTCTCGATCTCGTCGAAAAGCACGACCGAATACGGCCGGCGGCGCACTTGCTCGGTGAGTTGGCCGCCCTCTTCGTAGCCGACGTAGCCGGGAGGCGAACCCACCATGCGCGAGGCGTTGTGGCGCTCCATGTATTCGGACATGTCGAGCTGGATGAGCGCCTTGGGATCCCCGAACAGGCACTCGGCCAGGGATTTGGCCAGCAGCGTCTTGCCGACGCCCGTGGGGCCGAGCAACGCAAAAGTGCCAATGGGGCGCCTGGGATCCTTCAGGTCGGCGCGGGAGCGGCGCAGGGCCTTGCAAATGGCGCCGACGGCTTCCTTCTGGCCGATGACGGTTTTGCCCATCTCCAGCTCCATCGTCAGGAGCCGCTGGGCTTCGCCCTGCTCCATGCGCTTGAGCGGGATGCCGGTCCACTTGGCCACGACGTGCAGGATATCCTCTTCGTCCACCTTCACGCGCTTCTCCTCGCGGTTGGCTTTCCAGGCGGAAAGGATGGATTCCATCTTTTCCTTCGCGTGCTTTTCCTTGTCCCGCATGGCGGCGGCGCCTTCGAAATCCTGCTGTTTGATGGCCTTTTCCTTTTCGGTCTTGATGCCTTCAATCTCGGCCTCGACGTCTTTCAACTCGGGGGGACGAGTCATCGCGCCAATGCGGGCACGGCTGCCGGCTTCATCCATCAGGTCGATGGCCTTGTCGGGCAAATACCGGTCGGTGATGTAACGGTCGGACATCTTGACCGCGGATTCGACGGCGGCATCCGTAATCTCGGCCTTGTGGTGCTCTTCGTACTTCGGGCGAAGGCCCTTGAGGATCGCGATGGCGTCCTCGATGGACGGAGCTTCCACCTTGACGCTCTGGAACCGGCGCTCGAGCGCGGCGTCCTTCTCGATGTATTTGCGATATTCGTTGAGGGTCGTCGCGCCGATGCATTGCATCTCGCCGCGGCTCAAGGCCGGCTTGATGATGTTCGAGGCGTCCATTGTCCCTTCGGCCGAACCGGCGCCGACGATCGTGTGCAGCTCGTCGATGAACAGAATGACGTTCTTGGCCCGGCGGATTTCGTCCATCACGGCCTTGATGCGCTCCTCGAACTGGCCGCGGTATTTCGTGCCGGCCACCATGAGGGCGAGGTCCAGCGTGACGACGCGCTTTTCGCGAAGCAATTCGGGGACGTTGCCGCGGGCGATTTCCTGGGCGAGGCCCTCGACGATCGCCGTCTTGCCCACGCCCGCCTCGCCCAAGAGGACGGGGTTGTTCTTGGTGCGGCGGCAAAGGATTTGGATGACGCGCTCGATCTCGTTCTTGCGGCCGATGACGGGGTCCATCTCACCTTTGCGGGCGATGTCGGTGAGGTCGCGGCCGAAGGCTTTCAGCGCCGGGGTCTTGACTTCACCCTTTTTCTCGGGGGCTTTTTCGGGCGCATCCGGCACGGAAGATTCCTCCTGCTGGCTCAAATTCGGGTCGAGCTCCTTGAGGATTTCCTGGCGCGTCTGTTCGATGTCCACGTCCAGGTTCTTGAGCACGCGAGCGGCGACGCCGTCGCCTTCGCGGAGCAGGCCGAGCAGGATGTGTTCGGTGCCCACGTAGGTATGGGCCAATTGCTTGGCTTCCTTGGCGGCGAGGGCGAGCACCTTCTTCACGCGGGGAGTGTAAGGGATGTTGCCGATCATTTTTTGATCGGGACCGGTGCCGACCTGCTTTTCGACTTCCATCCGGACGGTCTCCAGATCGAGGCCCATCTTCTGGAGCACGTTTACGGCAACGCCCTGGCCCAGTTTAATGAGCCCCAGGAGCAGATGTTCGGTGCCGACGAAGTTGTGGTTAAAACGGTCGGCTTCCTTCCTCGCCAGCGCCAGCACTTGCTGAGCGCGCGGGGTAAAGTTATTCATGGCTTCATCGCTCATACCTGCTTCAATTGACCATTTGCACGTGATTTTGTCCAGCGCGGCGTCGTTGCCGCAGCGGGTTTACGAAGCGCACGTTGCGCGTTGTGGTGCTGCTCCGACGCTTCGTTACCGATTCCAATCGGAAGGAGGAAGCAGTTGGATTAGGCGTCAATTTCACGCAGCAGAGCAGACCGGCCTCATTCCCGGAGGGATGTTCGCAAAGTAGCCCGGGTTTCAACTCCGGGACTTCATCGTCAGTTATCTAAGTCCCGAAGGGACGGCTGACAACCGACATTGTCGAACGCGTTCAGCCGTCCCTTCGGGACGCGGCGACTGCTCCTGCTGAACCCAGCGCTGAAGCACTGGGCTATTCTCAAACTGTCCCTTCGGGACAACTGTTGATGCCTTCTCCATTGACTGCGGCACATCGTGTTAAGCCAGCCACAGATTTATTCCCCCAACCTTGACTTGCACGACCGAGTTCTCAGGAGCCGGCACTCTTTCGCCTGCCTCGGCTGAGCCGGTGTATTCGCTGCTCAAGCCAAATGGCAGGTATCGCGACCGCAGCCGCAACCAGTAGCCACACGCACCATCTCAACCAGGCCGACTCAATGGAACCAGCAACCACTCTTCCAATGGAGGAGGAGCCGGCAATGGCAAACAGCCAAAGTGCAATTGCAGGATAGTATCTCTTGCGCTTTGGCGTGGCGAGAGAGACTAGCCAGAGCAAGAAGGTTACGATCGCGACTGCTGTTAGAATCAATGCGAAATCGATTGTCGCCATTACTGGAGCATGCACTACGAGAATGGCCAAAGCAACTCGATACCGACAGCCATCCTGACTCTGCGCTTGTCCGTATTTGACGCCCATTGCCTTCCGACCGCACTTTGCCCATCTTGGTCTCGACACGGCTTATGCGGAATCTCCAGCGCAAACTGAGCGTGGCGCGCGGCGAACAACCCGCGGAACTGCTCTTCAAGAATGCCCAACTCGTCAACGTCCTCAGCGGAGAGGTGCACCCAGCGAACGTCGCCGTGGATGATGGGCGCATCATCGGCCTGGGCGATTACGAAGCGGAGCGAGTGATCGATCTGGCCGGGCGTTTCCTGGCGCCGAGCTTCATCGAAGGCCATTTCCACGTCGAAAGCGCAATGCTGACCATTCCGGAGTTATGCCGCGCAGTGACGCCGCACGGAACGGGAGCGATGCTCATCGATCCGCACGAGTTCGCCAACGTGCTCGGGTTGGACGGCATTCGTTACGCCCTCGAGTCCAGCCGCGGCCTGCCCGTGGACTTTTTTATCATGCTCCCCAGTTGCGTGCCGGCCACGCCGCTGGAAAGCGCCGGCGCCCGGCTCACGGCGGACGACTTGCGGTTAATGATTCACGACGAGCGCGTGGCCGGCATCGCGGAACTGATGAATTATCCCGGCGTCTTCCTCGGCCGCGAAAGCGAGTTGGCGAAAATCGAAGCCGGCAAAGGCAAAGCCATCGATGGCCACAGTCCGGGCTTGCGAGGGAAGAACCTGAACGCCTACGCGCTGGCGGGCGTCCGCAGCGATCATGAATCCACCGAATTGGAAGAGGCGCGCGAGAAACTGCGGCTCGGGATGCACGTGTTGCTGCGCGAAGGGAGCACGGAACGAAACCTCGAGCACCTCGCTCCGTTGGTCACGCCAGCCAACTCTGCGAATTGTTCGTTCGCGACCGATGACAAGCTGCCCGGTGACCTTGTTCACGAAGGGCAAATCGATCACTGCGTTCGCAAGGCCATCCGCCTGGGCGTGCCGCCCGTGAGCGCCTTCCAGATGGCCACCATCAATCCCGCACGGCATTATCGCCTGCGCAATTACGGCGCCGTGGCGCCGCGGTTCTGGGCTGATTTCGTCGCGTTCGAAAACCTGCAGGAACCGCGCGTGCAACAAACGTGGAAACGGGGCGCGCTAGTCGCTGAAGAAGGCCAGTTCCTCGCGCCGCTGCCCCCTCCAGTGCCCGTCCCGCGCAGCACAATGAACCTCCGCTATTCGCCGACGAAGCTGGAAGTCGCGGCGAACGGCAACGGCTCGATCAAAGTAATCGAAATCGTGCCCAGCCAGATCGTGACCCGCAAAGTCGTCGCGCCGCCCAAAGTGGAACACGGCCGGTTGGCGGCGGACCCGGCGCGCGATATTCTCAAGCTTGTCGTCGTGGAACGGCATCGCGCGACGGGAAACGTCGGTGTTGGCTTTGTGCGTGGGTTCCAACTGCGCAAGGGCGCGCTCGGCTCGACCGTCGCCCACGATGCGCACAACGTCGTCGTAGCCGGCGTGGACGACCGGGACATTCTAGCGGCCATCGCCGCGCTGGAACGAATGCAGGGCGGCTTGGTGGTCGTGTCGGAAGGCGAGGCTCAGGCTGCCCTGGCGTTGCCGATTGCAGGATTGGTTTCCGACCAGCCGCTTGAAGCCGTGTTGCGAAGCGTGGACGAACTGAATGCCGCCGCCCGCGCGCTCGGATGCCAACTGGATGCGCCGTTCATGACGCTCTCGTTCCTGAGCCTCTCGGCGATTCCCGAGCTGAAGCTGACGGACCAAGGTTTGATTGACGTGGAGCGAATGGAGGTGACGGGATTGTGGGAACCCAGGTCACTCTAGGCAGGCTTCCTGGCAGGTCCTATGAATTCCACGACACCTCCTGGCGGAACTTCCACGTTGCCGCCGCGCTCGTTGTTCGCGGCCAACCCGCTCCGTTGGCTGGCAATCTTCGGGCCGGGAGCAGTCATCGCATCGCTCACGATTGGGGTCGGCGAGCTGGTCTTCTCGGCGCGGGCCGGCGCGCTCTTCGGTTACCGGCTGCTGTGGTTCTTCGTGCTCGTGCTGCTCTTGAAGTGGGCGCTGGTCTTTGCGAGCGCCAGGCACATCGTGCTGACCGGCGCGCACCCGTTCCAGCGTTGGATGGAGCTGCCCGGGCCGCGCGGATGGCTGCCGCTGGTGTTCTTCCTCCTGGCCGCCCCGTGCTTTCCGATCTGGGTCTGCTTCCACTCCGGCACATTGGGAACCTTGCTGGGAGCCCTCACCGGCACTGAGCACGCCTGGCGCGGCGCCGCCCACCTGGTGTGGGGCATGGGCGCGCTGACGCTGGTGATGGGACTTTGTTTCGCCGGTGGTTACGCCACGCTGGAAAAGGCGCAGTTGGTCATCGTGGTGTTGATGCTGGCCTCCGTTGGCGCAGCAGTGTTCTTCGTCAATGTTGACTGGGTGGCGCTTCTTAGAGGATTGGCAGTCCCGGAGGCAGCAAAGTATCCGCACTGGATCAACCAGGAAATCTATTCCGAGATAGCGAGCCGTTCGCCATGGTTGGAGACGACAACTTATGTCGGCGTGATCGGGGGCTCGAGCTACGACTACCTGGCCTATGTCTCCTATTTGCGGGACAAGCGCTGGGGCCGAGCCGGCGCCAGCGTCGCCACGGCCGACGATTTGCAAGGGGTCGCGTGCGACAGACAGCATCCAACGCGGCTCTGGCTGCGCGCTCCACTCGTGGATTGCACACTGAGCTTCCTGGCCGTGCTCGTGTTTTGCGCGGTGTTCGTGATTTGCGGCGCGGCGGTGCTGGGACCTCAACACAAAGTGCCCGCCGGCGCCAATCTACTGTCCCTCCAGGCCGAGTTCGTGGCCGCGGTCCATCCGGGGTTGAAGTTCCTCTACTTCGCGGGCGCGTTCCTGGCTGTGTTCGGCACCTTGTACGGAACTATCGAGGTCGCGCCGACGGTCCTGCGCGAACTGGTGCTCGCCCTGCGACCGAACCAGCCCGACGCGATGCAAGCGCGCCTTCGCCGCTGGTCTGTGACATGGGCGGGCGCCGGCGGGCTGCTCATTCTCCTCTGGTGTTTTGTTTACCACTTGCGAAGCGAGTCAGACAAGCCACCGGGCCTGATAGCCATTCTGACTCCCGCCAACTTGTTCACGGGCGTGCTGGGCTGCGGCATCGTCTGTGCGCTCAACGTCTGGATGGACCAACGGTTCCTCCCACGCGCACTGCGAATGCGCTGGCTGCTCCTGCTCCTCAGCGCGGTCGGTGCCACGCTATTCACTGTTCTCGGTCTGAAAGCCTATCTGGACGACCGAGGCGGCGTGCCCGCGCTGTGCATTCTGTTCGGGACGTTGGCGCTTGGATTGGCGGGCGCCGCGCTGCTGCCAAAACGTGACGGCAAATCCCGGGAAGAACTCAACGCGACGCTGGAGGCAACTTCGCCGGATCCACAATCGCGTGCCGGATGCGCTGGCGATTCCAGGAGTAAGTGATGTGCACGAGTCCATTTCGGGCCTGGATGACCGCCGGATAAGAAAACTCGCCCTCGGCTGATTCCAGGGAGAGGACTTTGGTCCAATCCCTGCCCTCCTTCGAAATCGCTACGCTCAATGTTCCGCGCACGGTGGCGCTGTCATTGTAAACCAGTAGAAAACGCCCATCGCTCAACCGCAGGCCGTCGACGGCGCCATTGGGATTGGGCAATTCAATCGCCCGCAGTTCGCTCCAGGTTCGGCCCTTGTCCTTCGACCGGGATTCAGCGAGGAACCCCTGTTTTGTGCGGCAGAGAATCTGAAACGTCCCGTCCCCATGGGGGAAGATCGCCGGCTGAATGGCTTGAAGACCGTCCACGGCACGGAGGTTCGGCGTCTTTTCCCAGCGGGTGACGCGGTCAAGGGCATGTTCCATGTGCACGGCCCATCCGCCCTCCTCGGTGCTCGCGCCGCAGAGCAACGAGTCGTTGGCCAGCTCCACAGGCTTGTTCCGCACCGGGCCAATAAAGCCAGCCGGGAGCCGGGTCGGCGCAGACCATGTGCGGCCCTGGTTGGTGGAGGTCGTCAGCATTCCCCACCACCCTTCCGGACTTGGGCCAACTTTGTAAAACATCAGCAACGGCCCGTGTGAAGGTTGGAACAACACCGGGTTCCAACACGCGTAACGAACGCTCCCGTCCTTCTGCGTCCCATCGAACACCAACGCTGGCTTCGACCATTCTCTCGCATCATAGCGCGCCGTGAAAACGCCGCTCGAAGGATGACGCGACTCCGGCCCGCCGATCCAGGCGGCCAGCAAGCCGTCGCGAGTCTCGACCAGGGTTGAAGTGTGGTTCGTCGGAGCCGCCCCGTCCTCGAACAGAAACTCCTTCTTCAGCAAGGCCGACGGCTGGGCGAAACAGGACAATTCTGCCAGTAGAAGCGCCTTGAGAACCTGTATCTGGACTCTACGACCCGAAGGGAATCGAAGACCCACGCCGGACCGGCACAGTTCCAACAGGCACACGCGGACTTGCTCGAGGCGCTTCATCGCAATTGCAAGAACCCTAGTAGTAGTGCCGGCTGCGTCAACTGTGCTCGCGGGCGCGTTTGGAACAACCACGACGCCACGCGATCTCCCACAGAACTTCCTCTCCCCCGGCCCTCCTCCTCAAAGGAGGACAGGGAGTTGAAGCCACGCGCAAATTTGACTTCTCCTTCCTCCTGATTAGATAGAGTCTGCGCCGCGCTGCCCCACTCCAGCCAGATGAACTCTGCATTCCGATCCCGGCCGACAAGCAATGCGGCTGTGTTGCGCTTGGCACAACTGTCCTCCCTGGCACTCGCCACAATGACGACCCAGTGCGCAGAGCATTTGACGGCTCCCTACCCCACCGGCAAACACCTCCAGCTCGTCCGCCAATTCTACACGACCGCGGACGGCTTGCCCGGCGAGGACATCCGCGCAGTGACCGTCACGCGCAAAGGGCTTGTATTCGCGGCAAGTGGCAGCGGCGTGGCGCGTCTGGACGGCGAACGGTGGACCAAAGAAACAGGGCCAGTCGAAGTGACTGCGCTCTTCGCTCCCGCCCAAGGACCGGAAGCGCTCGCCGGCGCGACCAACGGCGTATGGGCCTTCGCCGGCAGCCAGTGGCAACTTCTAACGGGCAGTCCCCCCCGCGCGATTGCATTTGCCGCCGAACCGGACGGCACGCCCTGGGTTCTCGCGCCCAGCGGCGTCTTTCGTTGGACCAATGGATGGAATTTCATTCATGTGGTGGACGACGATGACATGGCCGAACCGCGCAGCCTTTTGCCAAGTGGTCCGCAAGACGTGCTCGTGGCTGCGGAGACAGGTCTGTTCGGCATGATGGGCAAGCGCCGCTACTGGCTGTCACTGGAGGTCCGTCCCGGCGGTTTGATGAGTCGGCGCACGCGGGCCCTGGCGTGGCTGGATCGAACGCATTTCTTGGTCGCCACGGACAAGGGCCTCAACGTCTCCAACGGCGAGCGTTCCTGGCGATCCTTCACCGGCGCGGAGGGGCTTCCCGTTGTCGATCTGACGCGCCTTGCGGTCGCGGCCGATGGCACAGTCTGGCTTGGCTCGCAATCCGGTTTGATCCGCTGGAAGGACGGACAATGGACTTACCTGGCCAGCAAGCGCTGGCTTCCCGATGACCGCGTGAACGCCATTGCTCCCGCCCTGGACGGCTCAGTCTGGGTAGGCACGCCAGGCGGACTGGCCCATCTGCGGCACCGCACCCTCACGCTTGCGGAGAAGGCCGACATGCTTCAGCAGAAGCTGGAGAGCCGCGACCGCCGGCACGGATTCGTCACGGAGATGCATCTGCGCGCCCCGGGTGTGCTGGACGGGGCGGTGCAGGAACTCAGCGACAACGATGGTCTGTGGACCTCCCTTTACATCGCCTCCCAATCGTACCGCTACGCAGCCGCCCAATCGCCGGAAGCCCGGGCGCAGGCCTGGAGGTCGATGCAAGCCCTGTTGCGACTGGAGAGCCTCACGGGGATCCCGGGGTTCCCGGCCCGCGCCATTTGCAACGTCAACGAACCGCACTTCAGCCGCCGTTCCCTGCGCTCCGATTCCGAGTGGCACGAGTCGCCTGTCGAGAAGGGCTGGTTCTGGAAAGGCGAAACTTCTTCGGACGAACTCGATGGCCACTACTTCGGCTGGTACGTGTTTTACGAACTGGCTGCCGACGAGGAACAAAAGCGCCAGGTCCGCGCCACTTGCCAGCGCGTCACCGACCACATCCTGGACCACGGTTATTATTTGGTGGACAAGGACGGCTTGCCGACGACGTGGGGCGTCTGGGCGCCGGAAAAACTTAACGGCGATCCCAAGTGGTGGCATGAGCGCGGCCTGGGCTCGCTGGAAATCCTCTCGCATCTGAAAGTGGCCGCGCACCTGGTTGGCGGCACGCGCTACGAGAAGGCTTACCGCGAACTCATCCGGGACCATCAGTACGCCCTCAACACGCTCAACGCCAAAATCCCGACCGGCGTCAGCCACGACAACCAGTTGCTGTTCCTGTCTTATTACCCGCTGCTGCAACTGGAGCGCGACCCGGGCCTGCGCGCACTGTACACCGCCAGCCTCAAGCGCACCTGGGACTTCGAGCGCGTGGAGGAAAGCCCGCTTTGGAATTTCATCTACGGCGCTTCCACCGGCGCGCCCTGCGACGTGGAAGCCGCAGTGGCTGCGCTGCGCGAAATGCCCCTGGACTTCATTCAATGGAAAACCCGGAACTCTCACCGCGCCGATCTGAAGTTCGCAGCCGGACCTGAGGAAGGAAGCAAACGCCTGCTCAAGCCACTGCCCTGGACCGAGCGCATCATCCACAAGTGGGACAAGAACCCCTTCACGCTCGATGGCGGCAGCGATATGGGCGAAGGCGACCCGACGATCTGGCTCCTCCCTTACTGGATGGGCCGATACCATCGGCTGATCGAGTAGGCGCCCACCTCGCAACTCACAGGCCGCTAATAAAAAGACCCATCCGGCGTGAGCCGGATCTGTTCCAGTCGACCGGGCCGCTGGCGATTTGGCAACCGCTGTGGCAGCATCTGGGCGATGAAGCTCGGCTTGTTCGCTTTGCTCAAATCCATGGGTCTCGTTGTGGTCTGCGTCGTCAGCCGACGCCGCCGAATCGCCAAAGCCCAACGTGCTCTTCATTGATGCGGTAAAGGAAGTATTGAAGAAGCACTTGCCGGCGTCGAACGTGCCGCCGGTTAAGGGTAAATGACGGTTGGCATAGCGGACTGGCACGCACCGCACTTCACCTTCACGAACCTGTCCTTCGTAGCAGCCGACGTAAGGAGCCTCAAAACAAAATTCGGACGAACGGAGATCACCTTACGTCGGCTGCTACGGTTCAGGGCTCACCGGCGCTCGGCGGAGCGCCGCTACGGTGGTACTGCGGCAAACGCCGTGGACATCTCCCGCTCGATCCGTTCCCGTACGGAATCCGTCATCACGCTGCCGTGGTCTCCGGGCAGAATTTCCACGTAGCCGCCATGGTCCTTGTCCGCAAGGAAGTCGCGCAGGCACGCCACGGCGGGGTCGAGATAGAACGTGTCCCAGGCAGCGGCGATGACGTGCAGTTTGCCCTTCAACTTCGGCGCCAGCTCGGGCCAGTTCTGTTCCAATTGCAGCCGGATGTCGTACTTCTTCCAATGCTCCGCAACGGTGCGGTCGATCGCGCCGGAAATCTTGCCGATGAGCTGGCGCGGGCGGCCATCGGCGCCGCGCGGGCCGAAGACCGCGTCGAACGAGTCGAGTTGCCCGCCGTAGCCGACGACGTACTCGTATTGGTTCAGTTGCTGAAATGTCAGCAACGCTTTCTCGCGGCTCCGCGCGACCGGGCGCGGAGACCCTTCGCGGGTCCAGTGCCCGTTGCGGTCCTCGTAGATGTTCACCGTCTGGAACGCGCGGAAGTCCACCGGGTCGGGCGCGGTGCTCCAGCAGCCGCCGAAAAACTCCGGGTAGGCGACCTGGAGCCAGAGCGAGGACCAACCGCCGGAGGAGTGTCCCGTCAGCAGCCGCGCCCGGGGTTCGGCGATGGCGCGGAATCGGCGCTCGATCTCGGGAATGAGTTCGCCCACGAGCGCGTCGCCCACGGGTCCGTTGTTCGCCGAATTCGCGAAGACCGAATGGCCGAGAGGCGCGTCCGGGTCGAGCACGATGCGCAAATACTGGGAAGCGACTTCGCCCTTTCTCCATTCTCGGCCTTGGTCGGAGTCCATCCAGTTCCACGCGCTGGTGTGCCGCCCGCCGAATCCAGGGATGACATAGAGCGCGGGGAACTTCGTCGAGGCGTTGCTCGGATAGCTCGACGGGAGAATGACCGCCGCGCGCACGAACGTGTCGCGCCCGTGAAACTCGCTGAGCAGTCTGCTGCGCACTTCAACGAGCTTCACCCAATCCGTGTCCTTGGGCGGCTTGTTCGTGACGGCGCGATCGGCGGAAAGCCCGATGTCGCCGCCACGCGAGCCGTGAAGTTCGCAGCGCACGGTCCGTGAGTAGAGATTGCCAGGGCCGGCGTTGAAGTCGCGCGTCGTATTGTCGAGATCGATGAGCGCCTGCGCCCGATACGCGCCGGCTTCGAGGCGGTCCATCCGGCCTGGAAACGCAAGGGCGTCCGGGGCACGGAATTTGTCGGGCGCGAAGTGGACGGGCGCGCCCGGAGCCAGATTGGTCACGTCGATGGCGAAGACGGGCGGCGGATTCATGGACAGCGCTCCCGCAAGCCGCGGTTCGCCGGAACCCGATTTGGCGAGAAAGAGCAGCACGCGTCCGGTGACGGGTTGTGACCGGACATTGGTGGGGAAGGAAACAACGAAGCGCAGCGGCGCGTTGGTCGACTGGGTGTTGGTCGGCTGAGCGTTGGTCGAGTCGTTCGTGATTTTCTCGGGAGCCCGTTTTGATTCGGGTTCGTCGGGTGGCTTCGGACGTGGGACGGAGCAACCGGCGAGACTCAGGGTAAGGGCGGCAGTGGCCAGCAAAGCGGCGCGGCATGTCATGGCGATAGCATCACCATCGACCGCAGGTGAAAGGCAAGCCCAGGCGTTCGGAGCGCCGAGCTCCAGCTCGATAAAGGCGAGCTTCTGTTCACGAACGGACAACGCCCGGAGTGGTTGTTCACCGTGACCGTGGAACTCCAAGGCTCACGCGTGCAGTGTTCCATTACGAGATCCAGATAACCTGTGTCCGACTCCAATCCGCCGCTCACTTGTAGGCGATGGCCGCGCTGCACGGGCCGGCGAGATGGAGCTGTTCGAAGCGCTTGAAGCCCGCCTCCGCGCACCAGCCCCGAAAATCCGCGCCGGTGAAGTCGAAGGCCTCGCCGAACTCGATGAGCATGTTCAACGACATGAGCAGGCCGAAGACGTTCTCGCGGCGCGCATCGTCGATGAGATTTTCGAGCGCGACGAACGCGCCGCCGGGCGGGAGCGCCTCGTAGGCCGCGCGGATCAAGTGCTTCTTCTTCTCGAGATTCCAGTCGTGGAGGATCATGCCCATCGTGATGAGGTCGGCCTTGGGCAGTGGGTCCGTGAAGAAATTGCCCGTGGCCGTGGCGATACGGTCGCTGAGTCCGGCAGCGGCGATGGACTTGCGAGCGATGGGTTCGACCGGCGGCAGGTCCCATGAGGTGCACTTGAGGTGCAGATGATTCTTCGCGACTTCGATGCACAGCAGGCCCGTGGCGCCGCCGATATCGCAGAGCGTTTTGAAAGGTCGAAAATCGAACTTCGCCGAGAACGCTTCGAAGTTCAGGCGCGACAGGCCGGTCATGGCGTTGAGGAAAATCTCCAGTTTGGCCGGGTCGGCATAGAGCTCCTCGAAGATGCTCTTCTCCTTGTGCCGGGTCTCGTTCTGTGGCTGGCCGGTGCGGAGCCCTTCCGGCAGGTCGTGCCAGAATCGAAACAACCGCACGTTGAGCATGGTGAGGATTCCGCCGATGTAACGCGGGCTTTTGGCATCCAAATACATCGCGCCAGCCGGAATGTTGAAGTAGCGGCCTGCCGCACCGTCGCCGTCGCGTTCGAGAAACTTCATCGCCACGAGCGCGTCGAAGAAATCCGCGATCCCGCGAGCGTGGAGGCCGAGTTCACGGCCGAGTTCCGCCCCGGTGAGACGGCGATCGCCGAGCTTGGTGAAGACGCCCATCTCGACGGCAGTAAGGAGGACCTTCGAGTTCCAGAAGGCGAAGGCCGTTTGGAGAATGGGAGATGGATCGATGGGAGTGCTCATGCACTTAACGTAGGGGCTTTCAATGAAGGCAAGCAAGCCGGAAGGACATTGTAGTGGGGCAGCCGTCCCGGCTGTCACTACGGGCGTCTCGCCCGCGAAGACCCACGCGGGCGAGACGCCCGCGGAGACAGGCGAGACGCCTGCCCCACTATCGGGTTTGTCGCGGCTGCGTGATTACTTCGCTGCGCTGAGCTGTTCAAGAGTTTCGCCCCCTTCGGTGATGCGCAGCCGCCGGTTGGCCGGCACGTCCTTGAATTCCTGTACCAGGCCGCTGGGCCAGGTGATCGTGAGTTTCTCGAGCCGGGACGCCTTCGCCAGGCCGAAGTGGGCTCGCGCGGGAGATTGCGACGTGAACGTGTTGTGCGGATACAACTCGCGCGTCAGTTTCAGCGCGCCGGCCTCGGCCACAATGCGCGCGCCGATACCCTTGGTGTTGCTCTTCGTGCCGCGCAACGAGACCTCCAGCCAGTTGGCCTTCGGGAACCGGTTCTCGAACAGAAGAAACGCCCCCCCTCCGGCCTGCCGCACGATCAAGTCCTGCTGGCCATCCCCGTTGAAATCAATCGGCACAGCACAACGCGCGTCGCCTTCGCTGTCCGCGGGAGTCACGCCGCTGATTTCGAAGAACTCGCGGCCCTGCGAGTTCACGAAGACCCGGTTGCGCTCGTAGCCGGAGAGGCTCTTGCCGCGCGAGGCGATGAGCCAGGGATTCTCGACCCACCAGTCCTTGAGCCGCTCATCGGGCTTGCGGGGCGCGGGACAAATCGCCATCCGATCGTAAGGCTGTGACACGACAGCCTGCCAGAGGCACGGTCACCCGTCTGGCTCTTCCTTGTTGACGCTCATGAAGCCGGCGCAACCGTAAAGATCCAGCCAGCCGTCGTTGTCCAGGTCGAGGAACGCCGCGCCGTAGGCCCAGCCGACGCCATGGACGCGCAAGCCCTGGCCGGCCCGCTGAAATTTCAGCCCACCCAGGTTGCGATACATCTCGCTGCCGGTGACAAAGCGTTTGATCTTGGCCCAGTCCGCCGGCGGATAGGTGCCCTGCGAAAGATTCTCGAAGACGCGCCGGCCCGACTTGCTCGACATGTTGCAGGAATAAACATCGATGTTGCCGTCGTTATCGTAGTCGGCCACGGCCAGGCCCATCGAACCGAAGTCACCCAGGTCGTCGATGAGCGGCACCTCTTTGAACGTGCCGTCCTTTTGGTTCAACATCAGGATGCCGCCGCCAAATTCGTTGATGGAATAAATGTCCGGCCAAGAGTCGTTGTTCGCATCGAGCCACGCCGAGGTGAACACGGAGCGGCGGCCGGCCTGGGCGTGCGCGCGTTGGGCGACTTCTTCGAACCGCCAGTCGCCGAGATTGTGCCAAAGCTGGTTGCCCGGGCCGCCCGGCCCGTCGATCCAGGAATTCTTTCCATAGCGGTTGCCCCGCGGGCCATGGCTGCGCGACGCGTAGATGTCCAACCGGCCATCCTTGTCGTAATCGCCAACCGACAGGCCGATGCCGCTCACGCCGAAGAGGAACCGGGTCTTCTGCGCGATCTGCTCCGTGATGTTCTCGAAGCGCTTTCCGCCAATGTTCTTGAACACGCGGTAGTCGAGCAGCAGGTCGACGAAACCATCGTTATCGAGGTCGGCAAACAGCGCGTTCGCCACAGGGCGCAAGTCGCGAGGCAGACCAAACCTGAGTGTCGCTTCCTCGAAGCGTCCGCCCTCCAACGCGTGGAACAGAAACACGCCATTCAAATCTGTAACAAGGATGTCGTCGCGCCCGTCGTCGTCGACGTCCCCGATGAATACGCCGCCCGTGACGACCAGTCGATCGTCCGTATTCGACTTTCGCCAGTTGTCATGGAAGAGATTTGTGTTGATACCGCTTTGCTGAGCCACCTCGGCCAGCAGCTCATTCCTTGCGATCGCTTCCTGGAACACGGAAAAGCGCAGCGAACGAATCCAACCAGGGGCCTCGGCGATCGCATCCACGTCGGGCACGGCGGCATATTCAACCGCCAGATTGGTGATCAATTCCTCGCGCTGGCCATCCGTGCGCACTCCGGCGATGCGGAAGAGAAACAGGCCCTTGTACGCGCCATCCATCTCTTCGCGCTTCAGCGGCGCGAACCCCATCACGGCGGTTTCGATCGTGGCGTCGGGTTTGAAGCGTTTCCACAAGTCGATGAGGTAGCGGGCGAACTCATCCCGGCCCACGTCCACCGGCCTGGCGGGAGCGTTCGTTGCGTTGGTGATGCGGCGAACCTTCAGCACATCGGTTTCGATGCCGGCGGCTTTGTCGACGGGGAGAATTTGGCCGGTGAAATTCGTGGCGAAGAAGCGAGTCACCCGCTCGGGCTTGCCGCTCTTGATGGCGTCCGTGAAAGCGGGGAGACCCTTGCGGCCGACGGTCAGTGCGCGATGCTCGATCTCAGCCAGGTAAACGCGCTCGGACTCCGCAAGAACAGGACCACTCGGGGCGACCTTGCGGCCCGGAGCAGCGCCCTCCGTGGCCATGACGAGCGTGAGCATCAGCATGAAAGCAAAAAGCCAATGCCTGGCGGAAGGATTGGACACTGGGCATCTCAAGGTCGTTGGGTAGTGATGACCCTATCCCGCGGCGCTCAGGACGGTCAAGGCGGTTCCGACGCCGCACAAAGGTCAGGTCGGCTTCGTGCAAGAGTCCTTGAGCCGGTTCCGCGGTCCTGCCGCCGGGCGAACTGCGGCAACAGTGGGAGCCTTGGCAATCCCAGCGCCAGTTTTTGGGACAGCTTCTTGGATGAACCGGATTGCGAATTTGGCCTGCATTCACAACTCCAGTGTCCATCCGTGGTTTGGATTCACGAGTTGCCGGGCGAAGGTATGAAAGGCAGCCATTGGCGGGCAACTTTTTCCCACCCGTGCAGGAATGTGTGGTCCATTTCTTCCCTCAGGCTGCCATTGCGTGCTCGATCCAAAATGGAAGCGCCGTTGGCACGGGCGGTGCTAGGTACCTAACCGTTACCTTCCGGTCGTGCGGGAGTGGTGTCACGACCGGTGTGCCAGCGCAGGCGCCAGTGGCCAACGGCGGACAATGTTGCCCGACGATGATCCGCGGAACGGAATGCCGCGGACCAGCACGCAGGATGCGTGCGCTGCACGTGGGCGACGCGTTGTGAGCGCGTCGTCTGAACGAGCCGGAGATGGATCTCCGGCTTTTTTCGTCTTCGTCACCGCCCGGCGCTACTTCTGCGCCGGAAAATCCACAGGCGCTTCCTCCGCAAATTTCTTCCACCGAAACTCGACCTCCTTCGCCGCAGGCATGCCGGCGTGCACGAATAATCCGTAGCGCAACTTCAATGGCTTGCCGGGCACCAACCCGCGCGGCTCAGCGAACGTCAGCGAAGGGCCCATCCAGCCGTCGTTGCGAACGTGGAACACCGCCGGATGATTGGGATTGTCCGGATGATCGAAGAGCGTCAGACCCTCGACGGCGTTGGCCGTGATCGGGCCGGAGTAATCCACCCATCGCGCCGGTTCCCAGAACACCTCCTGTTCGTTCACGCCGCCCGAGGAATTGCGTATCGTGCCGCCGCCGTCATTGACGCCGAGGGTCTTGGCCATTCGCACGCCGATAAGCCCGAACGGCGTCTTGCCGAAGGTCACCTCGGTGGACGCGGCCTCCAGTTGCACGTCGATAATCAGGATCCACTCGTCGTGCAGCAGCAGTTGCAGCCCGGTCTGCCGGCGCTCGCGCAACAGCACTGTCTGGTTCGTTCCCAGCCACACGCTGGAAGTGCGCACGAACGCCCGTGCGTCGCCATCCTCGATCTGCTCGAGGCGCTGGTGGACGATGCGCGCCTTTCCGCCGTCGCCCCAGAAGTCAGAGCCATTCACGTCGTGATGCGAAAGCCAGACGGAGTTGTGGTGGCTGTGCGACTCCGGATCGCGGGGATGTCCCATCCGCGTGAGCGACCGTCCGCTCGGCCCGATGATGGGATATACAAATGGCCGGTTCTGATTTGTCGCGAAGCAATACCTTGCGATCTCGATGCCGTCGCGCTGAAAAGAGATTTCCTGGCGCGGCAGAGGAATGGCCTGCAACCGCGGCACGGGTTTGGGCTGGCGGAGTTCCGCGGCGCGCAACGCGCAGGCGAACAGGAATGCGCCTACGATAGCTGTTCCAATAGCGAAGTTCGTCCAGCGGACACCGCTCTTGCCGCGCAACGTAGCTGCGACCGTGAGGTCGCGGGACCCGCACGCAGAAAACTGGACGAACGCATCGAGGCCGTGGCTGCTTGAGAATTCAGCCCGCGACCTCACGGTCGCAGCTACATTCGACGCAGAGGTTCCCTGCCCTGCAGCTGGAGCAAGTCTGTCGCGACTCATGTTCATGCCATAACCTTCACGTAGCCGGCCGGAATGGCCATTGCTAATTCCATCCTGTGCTGGCTTCATTCGTTCCGGGTCCGCGTATGAACGAACCGCTTCCCATCACCCGCCGCGAGGCTCTCAAAGCCGTGGCTGGCGCCGGACTCGCCGCTTCGCTTTCCGGCTGCAAATCGCTCACGAGCGCCGGGCGCCGGGATCTCGTGCGCCGGGAAAACCAGAATCCCGGCACGCGCGACTGGCTGCTCAAGAAGACCCGCGTCGAGCCGGGGTCGAAATATCGGTGCCCCTGGATCGAAGGCTACTGCTCGCGCGCCAGCGTCCGCGCGGGCGAGGTGATTTCGTTCCACGTTTCCACGAATCCCACGAGCGCCTTCACGCTCGACCTCTTTCGCCTCGGTTACTACGGCGGCGACGGCGCGCGCCACGTTCTAAGCCTCGGTCCGTTTCCGGGCACCACGCAGGTAGACCCACCCATGGGTCCGAAGCGCCTGCGCGATTGCGCCTGGGAACCGTGCCACGCATTGACGATTCCCCGCGATTGGATCAGCGGCGTCTACCTTGGCCAGCTCACCGCCGAACGCGACGGCACGCAGAGCTACCTCATCTTCATCGTGCGCGACGACCGGCCGGCGGACTTCCTCTTCCAATGCTCTGACAACACCTGGCAGGCCTACAATCGTTGGCCGAGCCAGTTTGCGCTTTACGACAACGGCCAGCACCAGTGGTGGTGGGGCGGCGACGTGCAAGTCAGCTACAACCGCCCTTATGGCAAATACTGCCAAATCCTCGACGCGCCCCTCTCACAAGGCTCCGGCGAATTCTTTCTGTGGGAGTTTCCGCTCGCGTACTGGCTGGAGCAGCAGGGCTGCGATGTGACTTACATCTCGAACCTGGACACTCACACAGACCCGCTCGGACTGCTGCGGGCAAAGGGATTCCTCTCCGTCGGCCATGACGAATATTGGAGCATCGAGATGTTCCGCAACGTGCAAGCCGCCATCGCCACAGGCGTGAACGCCGCGTTTCTCTCCGGCAACGCCGTTTGCGGGCGCATCGCGCTGTCGGCCGATTCGCGCGGCGTACCCAATCGCGCCTTCGAACGCGTCGGTGTATTCGGCCCGCCCGGCGGCACGTTCGAATTCCAAGCCATGAAGACGCTCCCGCACCAGCGTCCTTACGCGAACGAACTCATCGGTGCGCACAGCACCGGGCCGGTGACCGGCGGCGCGGATTGGACCTGCGCCCTGCCCGACCACTGGCTCTTCGCCGGCACTGGGATGAAGAAGGGCGACGGCATACCCGGTCTCGTTGGCTGGGAATGGCACGGCGACCCGGCGGAGATTCCTGAACTCGAAGTCGTCGCCAGCGCACCCACCCAATCGTCGCCCGGCAAACCCAATGGCGGCGTTTTCACAGCCACGGTGTATCCAGGCCCACGCGGCAACTTCGTTTTCAACGCCGGCACCTGCTGGTGGGCCGATGGTTTGTCCGCGCCGCCAGGCTACGTCCGTCCCAAAGCCTACACGGAACCGAAGGGGCCTGATGTGCGTTGCCAGCGAATCACGAGCAACGTACTCGAACGAATGGGACGATGAAGGCGCCGCTCCACCGCCGACTCAAGTAACGAGCAAATTGCGCGAGGGAGTGAAGTGGATGCAAGGTGGAGCGTCGGCTGACTGACAAGGGCTGAAGCCCGCAAGATAACAGCCCAGGGCAGAGCGAGTCTGCGAGCGGCGCCCTGGGTAGGCGTTCCAAAGGAGGAGTTGCAAGCCCTGAAAGGGCGGCACACTCTCATCGACGCGACTGTCTTAGCGCGAGGAAATCATGCCATGCGACGGTTCCGCATCTTCATCCTGCTTGTTGGCGTTGTCGCCATAGTCATTCTCGTCACGTTGCTTGTCGGTCGACAGCCATCGCGAGTCAACGTCGTGCCCCTTGGTCACGTTACTTATGATGCTGGGTACCCTGGGTACCTTTTCGCCGTTACCAATCTCACGAATCGGAAATTGGAGGTAGAAATCTGGCGCATCGGTATCACGAACAGTCCAAACGCCGCGACCTCATACGTGTATCGGCTTACAACCTCACTGAAGCCGATGGCTGGCACGTGGCTGATACTCTATCCACCTGTCGAGGGTGTCCGGTGGTCAGTCGACGTTCGGTGTCTCCGATACGCAGGCAAGGTGGAGACGAAGCTCAGGACGCTGGGTGCAAGGTTTCGGCTTTGCAAGAGAGAGCCACAGTGGGAATACCTGCGGCGGATTGAGATCGAGAAATGAGAGGGTGTGGATTGTGAGTTTTCCAGTCCTCAGCAGAGGCGCCCAGGCTTGAGTTTGGCTCACTTCGATTGCGCGTTTGCATTTGAAGGCCGGCTGCCCGAGACTTTCCAGCATGAATCGTCGGTTGGCCAGTTGACCCGTTGAACGCGTGAAGCTTCTCAGGAATATCGTCCTTGCCGTCCTGCTGTTGCCGATTGTGTTGGTGCTGGTGTCGCTTTTCCTCCCGTCGAAGTACCACGTTGAGCGCACCGAAGTCATCATGGCTCCACCCGAGTCTGTTTACCCGTTGCTGGCCAACCTCAGGCAATGGCCGGAGTGGACGGTGTGGAACAGGAATTTCGATCCGAGCCTCACCTACACTTACTCCGGCCCGGCGGAGGGCGCCGGCGCGGAGATGTCATGGACCGCGAAGACTGGCAGCGGCTCGTTGAAGCTGACTGCGGCGGACGCCAAAACCGGCGTGAAATACGAGTTGAACTTTGAGCACGGCAAGTTTGTCTGCAGCGGAGTCGTCGCGATGGTGGCGGCGGACGGCGGCACGCGCGTGACCTTTTCCAATAAAGGCGAGTTCGGCATGAATCCGGTTCGTCGTTACCTCGGGCTGTTCGTCGAAAAGAAGATGGGCGGCATGTTCCAGCAGAACCTCGAAGGTTTGAAAAAGAAGTTCCTCGCTGGTGGGGAACCAAAGGTGGAATCGAAGGCGAACTGAGTCGTGAACAATCTGCACCATTCTGTGACGGTGGACTTCGGGCAATTTAATGCGAGCGCTCGCTCTTTCCCTGTCTCACCCCTCACCCCGACCCTCTCCCCGTTAAGGGGAGAGGGGGCGCGACGATCGACTAATTCAGGTCGAATGTCGCTTTCGGCGTTCGAATCCTTGCAAGCTAGGACGGCAACAGGGCGCGGCGCGGGTAACCCCACCACCAAGCGCTTCCAGCGCGCTCCCTCTCCCCTTAACGGGGAGAGGGCCGAAGTGAGGGGTGAGGACGCCACATGTTGCCCCCAACAAAAAAGCGCATCCACGGCAAAGCCTCGTTGCCACTTCGCCCTGACGGCACGCTCCGTGTTGGCCGCTTTTCTGGCCCTCGCGCCAGCACTCGCGAGTTCGTCGGAGACGACCGCTTCGACCCCCACCAACTCCACTTCCGTGCTCGTCGTCGTCGGCGCGGCGGGCGAGGAGGAGTTTGGACAAACCTTCGCGGAATCCGCCGGCCGCTGGAGCAACGCCTGCCGCGAAGCCAGCGCGAAGCTGACGACCATTGGCGTGGGGACCAACGGGGCGGCGTCCGATCTGGAACGGCTTCAACAGGCGCTGACGAACGAGCCCAAAGATGGCGCTGCCGAACTGTGGCTCGTTCTGCTCGGACACGGGACGTTCAATGGCAAGGAAGCGAAGTTCAACCTGCGCGGCGCCGACGTGTCCGCCACCGAATTGGCCGACTGGCTCAAGCCGTTTCGCCGTCCCCTTGCCGTCATCAACACCTCCTCGGCCAGCGCGCCGTTCCTGGCGAAGTTAACCGGAACGAACCGCGTGATCCTCACTGCCACCCGCAGCGGGAACGAAGTGAACTACGCCCGCCTGGGCCGGTTCCTGTCCGAAGCCATCGCCGACCCGGAAGCGGACTTGGACAAGGACGGACAAACCTCGCTCCTGGAGGCGTTCCTCAGCGCGTCGCGACGCACCGCGGACTACTACTCGACCGAAGGGCGGCTCGCCACGGAGCACGCCCTGCTGGACGACAACGGCGACGGCCTCGGCACGCCTCCCGACTGGTTCCGCGGTGTTCGTGCCGTGAAACGGGCGAAGGCGGGCGCAATGCTCGACGGCTTGCGCGCGCACCAGTTCCACCTCGTGCGGCGTGGGGGCGATCTCGCGCTGAGTCCGTCCACGCGCGCCCGGCGTGATGAACTGGAGCTTTCCATCGCGCACCTTCGCGAACTCAAGGGCAGCCTTGCGGAGGAGGAATACTACTCGCAGCTCGAAGCCTTGCTCCTGGAATTGGCGCGGCTTTACGAAGGAAGCGGGACAAAGCCGCCAACCCCGAAGCCGCAGTATGAGTAGGCGCGAGTTGACCGAAAGTGCGCGACGTTCACATGAAACCTTCACCCATGCACAACACCTGGCGCTCCATTTTTGACGGCACATCGAAGGAGAGCTGGGAGATGGTTGGCCCCGGCGAGTTTCGGTTGGAGGACGGCGCGCTCGTTACGCACGGCGGGATGGGCCTGCTCTGGTACTCGAAGGAACAGTTTGGCGATTGCCAGATTCGCGTCGTCTTCAAGCTCACGAAGCCCGAGGACAACTCCGGCATCTTTATTCGCATTCCCGAGCCGCCACCCGATCCCTGGTTCGCGGTCCACAAGGGATACGAAATCCAAATCTTCAATCCGGGCGGGGAGTTTCACCGCACCGGTTGCCTCTACAGCCTGACAAAGGCGCGGCAAGTCGTGGACGCGAAAGCCGACGCCTGGAACGAAATCCTCATCACGCTCGACGGTCCGCAAACGCTCGTCGAAGTGAACGGCGTGCTCGTCACGGACCACAACGAGGGCGACCTGGTGCCCGAGAAGCAGATTTGGTACGAGCCCGAGCGCGGCCCGCGGCCCCGGCGCGGATTCATAGGCCTCCAAAACCACGACGACAACTGCCGCGTCCAATTTCGCGAGGTCAGTGTCCGTCCCCTTAAAGCGGTTTGAGTCTTGGAAGTGGTGGGGCGCGTCGCTCCGCGCGCGCCGCGAGGGGCAACAAGTTGTGGCTTTTGACTGATTTCCCCACTGACTCGGCGCGCGCGGAGCGACGCGCCCTACCTAGGGGCTCATCCTCGGGATCGTGAACGAGAATACCGCCCCGCCCTCCGGCCTGTTGCCCGCCCAGATTCGTCCTCCGTGCTCCTGCACGATGCGCTGGCAGATCGAGAGGCCGAGGCCCGTCCCCTTGGTCTTGCCATACGTCGCAAACGCCTCGAAGAGGCGGTCGATGATTTCAGGCGCGATGCCTTTGCCTGTGTCGGCAATTTCGGTGACGACCTCGCGGTCGTCGAGTTGCGTGCGGACCGAAACCGTCCCGCCACCAGGCATTTCATCGACAGCGTTGAGGACGAGGTTGTAGAAGACGCGGTTCAGGCGCGGCGGATTGAGCGCGAGCTTCACGGTCGGTGGAGGATTCTCGAAGCGCACCGTGACGCCTCGATTGGCCACCTCGCGCTGGAGTTCGTCGATGATGCCGTTGAGGTAGACGCCGTAGTCCTCTGGATTGAGCGTCACCGGGCCTTGCGCGCCGCGGGTGTAGTCGAGGATATCGTTCACCATGCTGGTGATGCGCTCGACCTGCTTGTGGATGCGGTCCATCGACGCCTGGCGTGCCTGGGCCGACGCGCCATCCAGGCAGGCCATTTCAGCGGCGAGCCCAATGATCGTGAGCGGGTTCTTGAGGTCGTGGACGATGCTGCTGGCGAACCGTCCGATGAGCGCCATTCGCTCCGCCTGCAGTAATTCACTGATATATTGATGATTGAACTCACGCAGGCGCCGGCTGATTGCTTGCAGCAGCGCCTTGCTCAATCCCGGGGAGTGGGTCAGCAACCCTGCCATTTTCTCGCTCGGGATGAAATAGAGCACCGACTCGGTCTCCGCGGTGGCGCACGCTGAGCGGGGCTGGTGGTCGAGCACCGCCATTTCGCCGAAGAAATCGCCGGGCGCCAGTTTCGAGAAGACGCGCCGCTCGCCGGTGCCGACGACCGCCGAGATGTGGACCTGGCCGGACTTCACCACGTAGACGCCATCGCCGGGGTCGCCTTCCTTGAAGATCTCGCGACCGGCGGGGACCGTCATTTCGCGCGTCACGTTGGCGAGCTGTTTCAACTCCACGGCGGGGAGTTGACTGAACAGTTCGCTCGATTCCAGAGGCACCATGGGGCAAGTCTAGGTCAAGGGGAGGGCCGTGCCAATCGGATTGATGAAAACGGATTTTGCAGGAGAAGCAACTCTTTCTTGCTTGTGACAATGGTGCTTCTCACCTGTGGCCGCTTTGACGCTGTAGCTAGACCGCGGCTGGTGGTGTTCGACGGAGAGAGCTGCTCGTCGCGCGCCCTCTCCCCTCAAAGGGGAGAGGGCCGGGGTGAGGGATGAGGCGGTTCGTTTGATAAACCCACGCATAAGATCATCGGCCGCCGGCCGTCCTTCAAGTCACTCGCTTGCAGCCGGCGCGATGAGCACGACGAATTCGCCTTTCATCGGCTTTTTCGCGGCTAACGCCATCAATTCGGCCGGTGTGCCTCTGAGGAATTCCTCGAATTTCTTGGTCAGTTCGCGCGCCAGCACGACGGTGCGTTCGGAGAACACAGTGTTTAATTCCCCCAGCAACTTTTCGATCCGATACGGCGATTCGTAGAGCACGAGGGTACCGGGGACCCTCTGGAGCGATTCGAGCTGCCGCAGGCGCTGGCCGGACTTGTGCGGGAGGAATCCGAGGAAATGAAATTCATCCGTGGGCAGGCCGCTGGCGGTCAGCGCCGCCACGAGTGCGCTCGGGCCCGGCACCGGCTCCACCCGCAGGCCCGCGGCCCGCGCGGCGCGCACGACCCGCTCGCCCGGGTCGCTGATGCCCGGGCTGCCCGCGTCGGTGACCAGGGCAACTCGTTGACCGCGCTGAAGACGTTCGAGGAGTTCCTCGCTGCGCCGGGCCTCGTTGAAGGCGAAGTAACTGACCAGCGGCTTCTGGATTCCGAAGTGTTTCAGTAGTTGGCCGGTGCGGCGCGTGTCCTCTGCCGCGATGACGTCGCACTCGCGCAGCACGCGGAGCGCGCGCAACGTGATGTCCTCGAGGTTTCCAATGGGTGTCGCCACGAGGAAGAGCGTTCCGGGTTGGAGTGGCGCAGGCGGCTGTGACACGCCGATATTCGTGGCACGGGCAGCAAGGGAATCCAGACTTTTCGCGAGCGGGTCCGGAGCTTCGTTTCCTTGCGTGTCCGGGAGCGGCTTGACTTGCCGGGGGCGCACTCCGCCAGTAGGTTGGCCAATTCGATGTCTAAACGCGTTGAACGTCCGGCGATTCGCCTGCGCGGCGTGCGCCACAACAATCTGAAGAACTTCGACCTCGACGTTGCCCTCGGGCGGCTCACGGTCGTCACCGGCCTGAGCGGCTCGGGCAAGAGTTCGCTGGCGTTCGACACGCTCTTCGCCGAAGGCCAGCGGCGCTACATCGAAACGTTTTCGCCCTACGCGCGGCAATTCTTCGATCGGATGGACAAGCCGCAGGTCGATCGCATCGAAGGCATCCCTCCGGCCATCGCCATCGAACAGCGCAACAACGTTCGCAGCACGCGCTCGACGGTCGGCACCATGACCGAGCTGTGTGACTACATGAAGATTCTGTGGCCGCACCTGGCCCGGTTGCACTGCCGCAAGTGCGGTCAGGCTGTGCGCAAGGAACCACCGCAGGTCGTCTGGGAAACGATGGTTGCGCATTGCGGATTGCAGATTGCGGATTTGCCCGACCCGGGACCCGAGCTGCTGATAGCGTTCGACCTGCCCCTTTCGGAGAAGCTTTCGTTGTCTGAATCCCTCGCCCTGGTGACGCGGCAGGGCTATCAACGAGTCCTGCTGGACGGCGCGATCATCCGCGTGGACGAACTGGAAACCCGCCGGAAGAAGCTGGCTTCGCTGACGTTGGTCCAGGATCGCGTCCGCCTCGAGCCGTCGCACCGCGCCCGATTCGTCGAGGCTTGCGAGCAGGCTTACCACTTCGGCAAGGGCAAGCTCGCCGTGTATCGACTCGACGCACCCAGCTCTCCGAAGTCTGAAATCCGAAATCCGAAATGTTTCTCCGCCGGCTTTCACTGCGCCCAATGCGACCTGGATTACCGCGAGCCGGCTCCGGCGCTCTTCAGCTTCAATCACCCGGTGGGCGCCTGCCCGGCGTGCAAGGGGTTCGGACGCATCATCAGCATCGACTACGGGTTGGCTATTCCCGACCGCTCGATGACGCTGGCCCAGGGTTGCGTGAAGCCGTGGCAAAGTGGCATGAGCGCCGAGTGCCAGGCTGATCTCATGAAGTTTTGCCGCGCCAGCGACATCCCCACTGACGTGCCGTTCCAGAAGCTCTCCCAGCGTATGCAAGACTGGGTCATCAACGGCGACGCCGGCTACGACCCGAACGATCCCGAGCACTCGTGGCCCCGCGCCTGGTACGGGGTGAAGGGATACTTCCGCTGGCTCGAGAGCAAGAGCTACAAGATGCATGTCCGCGTCCTCCTCAGCCGTTACCGGGCTTACACGACGTGTCCGGAGTGCGCGGGGAAGCGGTTCAACAAGGATTCTTTGCTCTACATCCTCGCATCTGACTCGCAAAGCAGGGGCCCCCTTTCCCCCTTTCCTCCACTCTCCCTTTCGCTGGCGGATTTCTACGCCCTCTCCACCGACGCTGCGCTCCAGCTCATCGAGAGCATGTCCGCGAATCGCAAGCTCGCTGCGAACGACCCGATTCAACTCGCGCTGACCGAAGTCCGCTCTCGGCTGCGCTACCTGGTCGACGTCGGTCTCGGTTACCTCACGTTGGACCGGCCAACACGGACGCTTTCCGGAGGCGAAACGGAACGCGTCAACCTGACCACCTGCCTCGGCACGCGTCTGGTCAACACACTGTTCGTGCTCGATGAGCCGAGCGTCGGACTGCATGCGCGCGACACCGGCCGGTTGGTCCGCATTCTCGAACAGCTTCGCGACGCCGGGAATTCCGTCGTGGTCGTCGAGCACGAAGCCAGCGTCATCCGCGCCGCCGACGAAATCGTGGATCTCGGGCCGGGCCAGGGTGAGAAAGGCGGCGAAGTGATCTTTCACGGCCCTGTGAAGGAATTGCTGAAAAGCGACGTCTCGCTTACCGGCCAATACTTGAGCGGCCGGAGGCAGATTGAAGTGCTCAGGCGCCGGCCGGTGGCGAACCCGTCCATGCGTGCTACCGATGGGGCCAGGGAGCAAGGGAGACAAGGCGACAGTGAGTTGATACTGCGCGAAGCTCCTCACCCTTTCTCCCGCCTCCTTCACAAGGACTGGCTGCGAGTCACCAACGCCACCCGTCACAACCTCAAGGACCTCACCGTCGAAATCCCGCTCGGCCGCTTCGTCTGTCTTTCTGGCGTTAGCGGCTCAGGCAAGACAACGCTCGTGCGGGAAGTCCTGCTGCCGGCCCTTCAAGCGCGTCTTCAGGCCTCGACCTCAAATCCTGTCAAGGCCTCCGATCGACTCGACACGGAAGCGGACGACGACGAATCCGCCGTCGGCAACAGCCCATCGGCAAGCCTTCAAGGCTGGGAATCGCTCCAGCAGGTCGTTCTGGTCGATCAATCGGCGCTGGGCAAGACCCCGCGCTCCAATCCAGTCGTTTACATCGGCGCCTTCGACGACGTCCGCGAACTGTTCGCCCAGACCGACCTGGCGAAGCAACGCGGCCTCAATGCCAGCGCGTTCAGCTTCAACAGCGGCGTGGGCCAATGCGAACGCTGCCGCGGGGCCGGCTTCGAGAAGATCGAAATGCAGTTCCTGAGCGACGTGTTCATTCGCTGTCCCGAATGCAACGGCCGCCGTTATCGACAGCACATTCTTGACGTAAAATTACGCGGAGTTGCGCCGCGTCGGGAGGCGAGAGCCGGGAGTCCAGGGCCGAAGGTCGAGAGTCGAAAGCCAGTAGCACTCTCAACCCTCGATGCTCGACCCTCGACCGCGAACTGGAGCATCGCCGACTTGCTCGAAGCCACGGTCGATGACGTGCTCGAATTCCTCCTGGGCTTTTTCCACCTCCCGGCCGGCCGCCGCGCCATGGCGCGCCTCAAGCTGCTCCAGGAAGTCGGGCTGGGCTATCTGCGCCTTGGGCAGCCGATTAATACCTTGTCAGGCGGTGAAAGCCAGCGGTTGAAGTTGGTGAGCCATCTGGCCGATCTCGTCAGCCAGCTCACTGAAGGGAGTGAGCGCGGAAGTGAGGCGGGCATTGCCGGAAGATCTGCTCGTTCCCCCGCTCCCCCGCCCTCCCCTCGTATCCTCTTCCTCTTCGACGAGCCGACCACTGGGCTTCATTTCGACGATGTCCGCGTGCTCCTCCAGGTCTTCCAGCGACTCGTCGACGCCGGCCACTCGGTCCTGGTCATCGAGCACAATCTGGATGTCATCAAGTGCGCCGACTGGGTCATCGACCTTGGTCCAGACGCCGGTGAACGAGGCGGCCAACTCGTGGCGGCCGGTACGCCAGAACAAATCGTGGAGTGCGAGGCAAGTCATACGGGCCGCTTCCTGCGCGAAGTCCTTGAGGGCCACACGAATCGTGACGCCGCGCCAACGAAGCAGAGGAGCCCCACCTTAATGTAGGTCGCATTTGTCATCGGAGCGCGGACGGCTTTGTCCGAGGGCGTATTGGAGTCCCGCTTTACTTCAAGGGGCCGGAATCTGAAATCCGAAATCCGAAACCCGACATCCGAAGAAATCCGAAACCCGAAGGTCGTTCTGCATTGCGCCTTCGCCATTCGTCATTTGTCATGCGACATTTTCATTCGGCATTCGGGCTTCTTTCGGGCTTCGGATTTCGGATCTCGGATTTCAAGTTCGACAGCATGAACCAGCTCTTGCTCATGGATCGCTCACCTTCCCCGCTTCGCGTACACCTGCTCCCTTCTGTTTGGTAAAGGCGTCTCCGAGTTCGGCGCGTGCTATATCGGCCAGAGCAACCAGGCGCGCGACGATTTCTGGATGCCTGTCTGCCACGTTTCGGGTTTCGCCAACGTCTTTCCCGAGATGGAACAGGGACAGGCCAATCTCCGGTTTGGTCATGACCCCTGGCTTGCCGCCCGTGCCGGGAGGAACGGGCTTCACGTATGGGTGGGCAAAATGCAGCTTCCATGGGCCGCTGCGGATGGCGTGCAACTCCTGGCCCCAGTAAAACCAGAGCGCGTCGTGGGGGGATTTCGCACCGCGCTCAGCGGCCAGCAGCGGCCAGATGTCGCGTCCGTCGATTGCGTGCGAAGGCAATTGGCCGCCGACCAACTTCGCAACGGTCGGCATCAGGTCAATGGTCATGGCCGATTCGGGGCAGACTTTTCCCGCAGGGATTCGGCCGGGCCACCGGGCAATGAAGGGCACACGCACCCCGCCCTCGAACGCCGTGGCCTTGCCTTCGCGCAACGGCCCGGCCGAGCCGGCGTGATCGCCGTATTCAAGCCACGGACCGTTGTCCGAACTGAAAACCACGAGCGTCTTCTCATCGAGCTTGTGCTGCTTGAGCGCGGCGAGAATCTGTCCGACCGACCAGTCGAGCTCGGCAATCACGTCGCCGTACAGCCCGCGCCTCGTCTTCCCGGAAAACTTGTCCGACACGAACAGCGGGACGTGCGGCATGTTGTGCGGGACATAGAGGAAGAAAGGACGGTCACGATTCGACTCGATGAATTTCAGCGCCCGTTCGGTGTACCAGGTGGTCAGGAGCCTCTGGTCAGGCATGAGCTGGACGACGTTCGTGCCTTCAATGAGCGGCAACGGCGGATAATTGGTGGGCGTGCGCGGGTGTAGCGGCCACATGTCATTCGAGTATGGCAAGCCGAAGTACTCGTCGAAGCCGTGCGACGGCGGGAGAAATTGTGGAGGGCGCCCAAGGTGCCACTTGCCGTAAATGGCCGTGGCATAGCCGCGGGTCTTGAGCATTTCGGCGAGCGTCAGTTCGTTGGAGTGAATGCCGACCTTGGCGTTCGGTCCGAGTGCGCCAAGGATCCCGACACGATTCGGGTAACAGCCCGTGAGCAGCGCGACCCGCGACGCGGAACAGACCGCTTGCGGCACGTAGAAGCTGCTGAAGCGGACTCCCTCCCTGGCGAGCCGGTCGATGTGGGGCGTTTTATAGCCCTTCGCACCGTAGCAGCCGACGTCCGCGTAACCCATGTCGTCGCAGAAGATGAGGACGATGTTCGGAAGTGCGTTGCTGGCGGCCTGGCCGTTGAAGCTGGCCGCGAGGAGCAGCCCAAGCAGCGCGGGTCGGAGCGGATTCATGTGGGTGGCGCCTTTGATGAGCGGCGAGAGAGCCGCACGTCAAGCGAATCCGTCGTATCCGTCGGATCGGACCAAGCGTTGTTTGAATCTCTTTGACCTTTTCTCCGTCTTGGAAAAAGATTTCACGCAACACGATTATGCCAAACAAAACCCTGACTTGTATCGTTGGAATTCTTAGCTGTGCCCTCGCCGCAGTAGCGGCAGACAAGAAGCCGGACATCAGCAAACTACCTGCGCCCGCCGCGAAAACCGGCGTGACATGGGACAAGGACATCAAGTCCATCATCGACACCTCCTGCGGCAAGTGTCATGGCGGAGACAAGCCCAAGAGCAAGTACCGTGTGGACACCAAAGAGAATTTCATCAAAGGCGGCGAAAGCGACGAGAAGGCCGTCGTGCCCGGCAAAAGCGCGGAGAGCCTGGCCGTGCTCTACACGGCCGACCTCGTCGCCGACATGGAAATGCCCCCGACCGATAAGCGTGACAAGTACCCCGCCCTTACGAAGGACCAAATCGCCCTGCTTCGCGCCTGGATCGATCAAGGGGCCAAATAACCTGTAGCTGCGACCGCGAGGTCGCGGGGTGTCTGTTCTGACAGCCTTGGCACCAATCCTTCGTCTCAAAGCCTCCATCGCCGAACCGCGACCTGACGGTCGCAGCTACTGGGCTTCGCGCGCCAGGGCTTCATAGGCAGCCAGAGCTTCGCGATACTCGGCCTGGGCTTCCGGCGGAAGCAGGGACTCGCTGCGGGCCATCTCGTCGCGCGTGCGTTGGAGCAACCACTCGACTTCGCGCTTCCTGGGCCGGAGCGGCGCATCCGGCGCATCGAACCAAACCGGAGCCGTATGGGCGAACCGCATCCGCCCTCCGGGCCGTTCCTCCCAACAGCGCACCGCGAGCCAGCTCGTGCCCTGGACGGAGACCGTCTTTTTCACGTCCGCCTCGAATGCATCTTCGCGGTTCTTCTTCGACTCGATGGCGAGTTGTTCGATGACGTCGCCGTTGCGGAGGATTTCGACGGTCTTGACTGGCTGCTCGCTGAATAGGTTCACATCAATCCGCACGCGTCGAGTAGCCGCTTTTAGATCGAATCGGTGGCCAGGCAGTTTGCCGTCGAAGGTCGCCAGTAACATCGGGCCGGTGGTCACGAAACTGCGCCCTGCGGCAAGCCCCTTCATCCATTCGTCGTACCGGAACGGACCATCCAGGTGCACATAAACGCGCCCAAAGCCCAGCGGCACAGGATGCACGCCGTTGGCGGTTCCGGCGGCCGGCTGGAGACGAAAGCCGCAGTTGAGCAACGCGTAGTAGTTCGCGAACCCGTAGAGCGCCCAATCCCGCTCCGTGCCGCGGCCGGTCCCGATGGCCATCCACGGCGGTGCAGGCACGGCCCAGTCGCGGTACGCGAATTCCGTGCGCCAGAGGTGATTGTTCGCCAACTCGAACAAGTCGGGCTTCACCAACGGCACAATCGCCATCGACCATTCCCAGTTGTGCTTCTCCAGGTCGAGCAGCGCGCCCTCGGCGTGCGCGCGCTCCGCCACGCGGCGCAACGGCAATGCCGGCAGGTCGAACACGGATTTGTGATTGATGAGCAGCAGAGCGCCCAGCGTGTGTTGCTTCCCGGCCGTGGTGAAGATTTCGTATTCGGTGTTGCGCGGATACCAGACATGCGTGGCGTCCACTTCGACTGGCGCGGCGCCGAAGTCGCCCTTGAAGTTTTTTGAACTGCGGCTGGGCGGCACGTCGTCGACGGTGGTCCAGTAAACCATCGGATGCGCAACGTTGAGGTCCTCGGCCAGCATCACATTGGGCAGGTCCGCCGGGTCTCGATGACTGTGGGTATCGCCGCTGAACCAGCCGCGCTCGGCCATGCGGATCCAACGACGCAAGGGCAGTCGTACCCGCACCGGTTTGCTGCCGACCTCGACGCGGAGTTCCAACGGGTGATACTCCTTCCCGCGCTCGACGGTGAACGTGTAGCCGCCCGGTTCGAGGTCCACAGTAAACGGATGCGCCGAAAGAGTCGTGTGCCGCTCGACGGAGTTGGTGGAACTGCCCGCTTGCTTCTGGTAACGGATTGCCGAGCCGCCGGGCACGTTCGAGGTGGGGAAAAACCAGCGGCCGGCATCGTTTTGAATGTAAAGGCGCGCAGGCAGCGGTTTGCCCGAAGCGCTGTCGGCGATCTCGCCCGTTACGGTCGCCGCGAACGCCTCGATGGCCTTCGACAGCAGCATGACGGCGAACAGCACAGCGCGCATGCCGGGTGGGAACGCGTGAGACTTGCGCTTCATACGAGTTTATGAGTCCGCCGAATCCAAGCAGGAAACCCGTGAAGGCCGCAATCTCAATAGGCGATTGTATGCCGCACGTTGTAGCCGTCTCGAATCATGGCCCAATGGGTAGCAAAAATCGGCAAAACGAGGATTGACACTTAAAAACGTTTTTGGTGGTATCTGCGTCCCTTTTCGGGAAAATGAATTTATGTACGCCGTCATTGAAACTGGTGGAAAGCAATATCGCGTGGCGCCGGGTGATACGCTCGAAATCGAGCGCGTGACCACGGAGCCCGGCACACCGCACACATTCGAGCGCGTCCTGCTCGTGAGCAACGAGGGCCGTTTGGCTGTGGGCGCGCCCACGGTTTCCGGCGCCCAGGTCACCGCCGACGTGCAGGCGCACTTCCGCGGAGAGAAAAAGCTCACTTTCAAGATGAAACGCCGCAAGGGCTATCACAAGAGCATCGGCCACCGGCAGGAATTGACCCGAGTCAAGATCACAGCGATTAAAGGATAGATTTATGGCACACAAAAAAGGGCAGGGCAGCGTCCGCAACGGGCGCGACAGCACCAGCAAACGGCTGGGAGTAAAACGGTACGGCGGACAATTTGTCACGGCAGGCAGCATCCTGGTTCGCCAGCGCGGCACAAAATTCTATGCGGGAGCCAACGTCGGAACCGGCCGGGATTGGACCCTCTTCGCACTGGTCGATGGCAAGGTCGCCTTCGACAAGGACAGCCGGCGCGTCAATGTCGTCCCCGCCGGACCGGCCGGAGCGAACAACTGACGAAAGGCCGCTCATTTTCCGGGCGAGGCCGGTGTGGCCTCGCCCTTTTCATTCGGGACGGGTGGTGATGGAGTGATGGAGTAACGGTCCGGGGTCGACTCGACGCCCTTCACTTCAACATTCCATTACTCCTTAAACCCAATCCCTGCGCCGCCATGTTCATCGACGAAATCAGAGTCTTCGCCCGCGCCGGGCACGGCGGGAAGGGCTGCGTGGCGTTTCATCGCGAAACATTCGTGCCCAAGGGTGGCCCCAGCGGCGGCAACGGCGGGCGCGGCGGGAATGTCATCCTCCAGGCCGACCACGACCTGAACAACCTGATCGCCCAGTACTACCAGCCCGGGCTTGTGGCAGAGGACGGCGAATTCGGCATGGGCAGCGGATGTGATGGGCGCGCCGGCAAGGACCTCGTCGTGAAAATTCCCTGCGGGACGGTCGTGTGGCGCTTGCCCGCAACCGGCCCGCCGGCTTCGGCGAAAAAGGACGCGGACGACGAGCCGAAAGCCGCCAAACTTCAGGCAGCGTCGCGACGGCGTCCCATCCTTCGCGCTGCACGAGGCGCGCAAGCCATGGAATACAATTTGGCGGAAGAACCCGAGGAGGCTGCCTTGGCGTCGGCTGGCGATAAAGGCCAACAGGTGGCGGACCTCACGCAACACGGGCACCAGTTCGTGCTTTGCAAAGGCGGCCGAGGCGGTTTGGGCAACCGCAATTTCGCGACGGCAGTCCGCCAGACCCCGCGCTTCGCCCAACCCGGCGAATCGGGAGAGGAAGGAGAGTTCCTGCTCGAACTTCGCACCATTGCCGACGTCGGTCTGGTCGGCTGGCCGAACGCCGGTAAGTCGACGCTGCTCACAGCGATTTCGCGAGCGCGGCCAAAGGTCGCTGCTTACCCGTTCACGACGCTGACCCCGCAGATTGGCATCGTGGAGTATCCGAAGGATTACCATCGTCTTACCGTGTGCGACGTGCCCGGCCTTGTGGAGGGAGCGCACCAGAACGTCGGGCTGGGTCACGCCTTTTTGCGCCACATTCAGCGCTGCAAAGTGCTCGTCCTGCTCCTGGACATGGCGGGCACCGACGGACGCGCTCCGTGGGACGATTACCGGCAACTGCTCAAAGAACTCGAACTCCACGACGACGCCTTGCTCGGCAAGCCGCGCTACGTCGTCGCCAACAAGATGGACGAGCCGGCGGCGGAGAAAAACCTCAAGGCATTCAAGCGCAAGGTTCGCAGGGTGCCGGTGCTGCCGATGGCCGCGGGATTCGGCGATGGCATCGATGAGTTCAAAAGACTCATCCGCAATGCGGTGGCCAACGCGCAAGGGGCCTGCACATGAATGCCCTATGCTGAAAGCCGGAATCGTCGGCTTGCCCAATGTGGGCAAGTCCACCCTGTTCAATGCCCTGACCCGCAGCCGCAAAGCCGAGGCGGCCAACTATCCCTTCTGCACCATCGACCCGAACGTGGGCGTCGTCACCGTGCCGGACGAACGACTCCACCCGCTTCAGAGAATCGCAAAGACCAGCGTCGTCATCCCGGCGGCGATCGAGTTCGTCGACATCGCCGGCCTGGTCAAAGGCGCCAGCGCGGGCGAAGGCCTGGGCAACAAGTTCCTGAGCCACATCAGGGAGGTCGATGCCATTGTGCAAGTCGTCCGTTGCTTCGAGGAGGCCGACGTTCTCCACGTTGCCGGGCACGTCGATCCCGTACGCGACATCGAGATCATCAACACCGAGCTGGTCCTGGCCGACCTCGAGACGGTGCAGAAGAAGCGTGCAAGCATTTCCAAGGACGCCAAACGCGGGGACAAAGCAGCCCTGGCGCAAGACGCCCTGCTCGCCAGGATCGAGCCGGCCCTGGACGCCGGCAAACCCGCGCTCACGCTCCAGCTCACAGCCGAGGAAAGGGCCGCGGCCCGCCAGTTCTTCCTGCTCACGGACAAGTCGACGATTTTCGCCTGCAACGTGAAGGAAACCGACCTCGCCACGGCGGACCAGAATCCCCACGTTTCCAAAGTACGCGACTACGTGAAGGCCCACCTGGCCTGCGAAGCCGTCGTCATCAGCGCTCAAATCGAGAGCGATCTCATTGACCTTTCCGACGACGAAGCGAAAGCGTTCCTCAAGGAATTGGGGGTCGACGAAAGCGGCGTCGGCGCGCTCATCCGGGCCACCTACCACTTGCTTGGGCTGCGGACCTTTTTTACCGCAAGCGAAAAGGAAGTCCGCGCCTGGACCATTCACGCGGGAGATACTGCGCCTGAAGCAGCGGGCGTGATTCACAGCGACTTCCAGCGCGGCTTCATCAAGGCCGAGACGGTGAGCTGCGAACACCTCGTGCAATGCGGCTCCGTCGCCGCCGCGCGCGAGAAAGGGCTCTACCGGATGGAAGGCAAGGATTACATCGTTCAGGATGGCGACGTGCTGATGTTCAAGTTCAACGTATAAGCGGCCTACTTCTTCATCCCGGGCGGATTGGGCGCGAAGACCTTGAAACTAAAGCCGTCGCTGTTGACGTTGCCGGACCAGACGGTGATGTAAAAGTATTTCGACACCTGATTGAAGGAGGGCAAGAGTGAGAAGTCGACCCAGTCCTTGAATTTGCTCGCGTCGTCCCCGCCGAAACGGCCCGCCATCGGCAATTCAGAAAACAGGTTGGCCAGCGTGCCGGAGTCCTTCTTCAGGCTTTCCCACAAGCTCTTGAACGTTTCGGCGGAATTCTCGTAGCCGAAGAGGCCGGTGCCCATGCCGCCGATTTTTTGCGCCGCATCCGCCAAGCCGGGCGTTTCGCGCAGGGACTTGCCGGAGCCTTCGCCGCTGCGCATGAACTCCTCGAGGGTCGGCGTGTCCGTGGAAATGGCCACGTAACCGCCGCTGGCCGCGTAGCTCAAAGTGCGTTCCCGTCCCTTGCCCCCGCCCGGCTGGGGAAGGGCCATAGAGTAAACCTTGCGGCCGAGGAACTCGCGTTCCTTGATCTTGACCCCGCCCGTCGGCATCAACGCCGCCAGCGCCTTGATGGAAGCGGCGAGTTGCTCGGGCCGCGGCGAACTGATGAGCGTGAGCGATGGCGGATTCTGAAGTTCCTCGAGCGTCTGCTTGCGAGGGTTTTTCTGATACGAGATCACGTCGTCGCCGAGGTTATCGAACAACTGCTTGCGGATGTCGAAATCGGGGTCTTTGTCCTTCCCGGCGCTGTCGAGGAAAAGCTTGAGGACGCCGGCCATCTGAGGCACGGCTTCAACCAGCGATTGTTCGATCGTGTTCCAGGATTTGCCCATGTCCAGGCGCCAGCGGAAGAACTTCACCGCGTCGCTCGGGACGAACGGCGGGGGATTGGCGTCCCTGGCCTCGAAGGCAAAGGCCTTGATGAGCCCTTTGCGGGCGGACTCCGGGACGTTGAGGTTGAAGTTCACGGCGCAGCCCTCGGGGATGTCACGCATGCTGAAGGACAGATCCTGGAGGCCGGTCAGGCCGAGCGCGCTGAAGATTTTGTCCATGGGCGGAAATGCGCCCGGACCCGCGTCCTCGCCTCCACTGCCTTTGCCGGCCAGCTTGATGAGTTTCTCGAGGATCGGCTTGAGATGAAGCCAGCCATAGCCCTGGGATTCCCTCAAGTGAGCGGTATGGCTTTTGGCGAACGCGGCGTTTTCGGAGAGAGTCGCGATGGTGCCTCCGCTCTGGGCGGCAAGAACCCGCTCGATATCCCGGACCTTGCTGCCTAGAATCGCGAGAGAACCGGACTGGCCGAGCAGGAGTTGGGCTGAATCCTTTTGCGATTTCTTCGGCTTGGGCGGGTCGAGACTTTCATTGGCGTTCGGATCAGGGAAAATCTTGTCGAAGGTCTTGCCCAGATCGTCGGCGTCGAAACCCAGCGTCGAGAACTCGACGTCGCGAATCTTCTCGGTGCGGGTCTGCTTGCCCGAATCGGTCCACTTCTTTTTGAGTGCGGTCAGGTTGGTCTTGAGCACGTCGCTCTTGTCCCGGCTGTCGATGAGGAGGAGGAAGCTCACATCCTCCTCTTTCTGCGGAGCAATAATCGCGAGGCTAATCTGCCCCTGCGCGAGACCGAGGTAGTCGGCAAACTTGATGCCCAGTTCCTTCTCGAGAGGGGCGATGACTTCGGTCTCGAGCTTTTTCACGAATTTGTCCCGAAACGGTTTCATGGACGAGTCGCCCCAGAACTGCACACCCGGCCATTGTTTCCAGACCGCGCTTGATTTGGCGTAGTCGGGAATGGTCAGGACAAACAGCGTGTCGGCAGGCAGAAGCTTTTCCGGCGGTGGCACAGGTGCAGCGGCCAAAGGCAGCGCCAGGGCGCACAGCAAACCGAAGTGGAGCAAGTGTCGTTTCATGTTCGTTTCTTGATGTGGCTAATTACGCGTTCCCGTTGGCTTAACAGACTGCTGCGGCGGGCGAAAGCATAAAGCAGTGGCGATATTGTAATGGGAGCAGCGTAACTTGGCACTGCGACCCTGCGAACTCCGTCCCGCAGAACGCCAAGGAGTGGGCTGTAGCGGCGCTGTGCCAGCGCCGAATCGGTCGCAGACGTCGCAGACGTCGCAGAACCGCCGCTACAGTTCAACTGTCAGGCTCCTTTTCTTCCAGAGCACGCAGCCACTGAGCGGTCGAAGTTCTCGAACGCGCCGATGATTGCAAGCACCAGCAGTCCCCTTGCGCTGGCGAATTTCGTTGCGGTCCGGACGGCCATGCGGTGTAGTCGATGCCATCATGCGCAACACATTCTCCCTCCTCGCGGCTTTTGCCATAGGTCTGGCGTTGGTCTCCTGCGCCTCGCGCCAGGGCGTGAAAACGAAGACGACCAACACGGCAGGGAAAACGGATAAGTCCGTTGAAATTGCGAAGGAAGAAACGACTCCTTCGGACTCGACGAATTCCAGCCCCTCGTCGGCCGCCCCGGCAGGCCGGACGCGCGGCGGTCCCTCCTCGTCAACCAACGAAACGGGACGGCCTGAACCTATCCGACCCTACCCCAGAGTCATCACCAAGGACGCGAAGACCGAGAAGGGCGTCTTCTGGGCGCACCGGGTGGAAGACAAATACTACTTCGAGATTCCGACGAACGAATTGGGCCGCGATTTTCTCTGGGTGACTCAAATCGAGCGCACTCAGGCCGGGTACGGCTACGGGGGCGGTTCGCCCGTCGGCAACCGCGTCGTGCGTTGGGAGGTGCGCGACAAGGACGTGTTGCTGCGCGACGTGAAGTACACCATTCGCGCCGAGGGCGACGATTCCATTCGCCAGGCGGTGGAAGTGACTTCCGTCCCGGCCATCATCCGCAAGTTCCCCATCGCTGCCTGGGGCACGAACAAGCAGCCCGTGATCGACATGACGGACTTTTTCACGAGCGACATTCCGGAGTTCAGCGCGAAAAGCCGGCTCAATGCCAGTGGCGCCGACAAGGCGCGCTGCTTCATCGAGCGCATGAAGGCGTTCCCCGACAACATCGAGACCAAATCCACCATGACCTACACCCTCGGCGGCGGCGGGCCCTCCTCGTCCAGCGACACGAATTCGCCTGGCCCGTCGGCTCGGCGCGATTCCTCGCAGGGCGGGGTCACCATTCTCCTGCACCACAGCATGGTCCGCCTGCCCGAAACGCCGATGCAACCGCGCGTTCAAGACTCGCGCGTGGGGTTCTTCAACGTGTCGTTCGAGGATTTTGCCAGCTCCGAACACCAGGTCAAACAGGTCCGTTACATCACCCGCTGGCGGCTGGAAAAGAAGGACCCGGACGCGGAAGTTTCGGAACCGAAGAAGCCCATCGTCTTCTACATCGGGCGCGGTGTGCCGGACAAGTGGCGGCCTTTCGTGAAGCAGGGTGTCGAAATGTGGCAGCCCGCATTCGAGGCCGCGGGCTTCAAGAACGCCATTCAGGCGAAGAATGCGCCGACCGAACAGGAAGACCCCAATTGGGACGCCGAAGACGCCCGCTACTCAACGATCCAGTGGCTTCCCTCGACCGTCGAAAACGCCATGGGCCCACACGTCCACGACCCGCGCACGGGTGAAATTATCGAGTCCGACATCCTGATGTACCACAACGTTCTCAAACTGAACCGCGACTGGTATTTCGTGCAGGCCTCTCCCAACGACCCCCGCGCGCAGAAGCTGCCGCTCCCGGACGACCTCGTCGGCGAACTGCTCGCCTACGTGGTGGCCCACGAAGTCGGCCACACTCTCGGGTTTCCGCATAACATGAAGGGCAGTTCCTCCTTCACGGTCGAGCAGCTTCGCGATCCCGTGTTCACAAAGAAGAATGGCACCGAAGCCTCGATCATGGATTATGGCCGCTTCAATTATGTCGCCCAACCCGGCGACGGCGCGACGCTCATTCCGAAAATCGGACCGTACGATTTCTTCGCGATCGAATGGGGCTACAAGCAGTTTTCCGGTGCGACGAATTCCACTCTCGAAAAACCGCTCCTCGCCAAAATCGCCGCGCGTCAGGTCGACAATCCCATGCTCCGCTTCGGCGATCCGAACCCCGCGGTCGATCCCTCGCAGCAGACCGAAGACCTCGGCTCCGACGCGATCAAGTCCACGGAATTGGGCTTGAAGAACATCGCGCGCGTCGCGGGATATCTCGTGGGCGCGACTTGCAAGGAAGGGGAGGATTACGAACTGCTCAACAACATGTACACCCAGTTGATGCGCCAGCGGGACCGCGAGTTGGGCCACGTCGCGAATGTCGTGGGCGGGGTGGTGCAGAACAACCTCTGGTTCGGACAGCGCGATCACGTCTATGACCGAGTCGCCAGCGAACGCCAGCGCACGGCCGTCGCGTTCCTCGTTGAGCACGGCTTGAAGGTTCCCGCTTACCTCGTCAGTTCCGATGTCCTTGACCGCATCGATCCGGACGGCGTGGCCGACCGCATTCTGTCAAGCCAGCGTGCGATTCTCTCGAGCTTGCTGGACGACGCGCGCACCAAGCGCATGAGCGAATACGCCAACCGTTCCTCCACCAACGACGCCTATACGCCCGCGCTGCTCATCGCCGACCTCCATGCCGGCATCTTCACTGAATTCAACGGCAACGGTTCCGGCGGCGGCGGAGCGTCCGGCGGCGACAGCAGTGGCAGCATGGTCCAGGTCGATCTTTACCGGCGCAACCTGCAACGCGCATTCGTCGAACAGCTCGGCACGTTCGCCTCCAGCACGAGCACGTCCAGCGACATGCCCGCCCTCGCCCGCGCCGAACTCAAGCGTGTCCAGGAAGAAGCCAAGAAGGTGGCCCTGGCCGACGGGCTCACGCGAGCCCATCTCGAAGACCTTCTGGCCCGCATCCAGCGCATCTTCGAGCCGAAAGACAAGCCCGAGACGCCGGCGCCCACGATTCCCTTCCCGCGCCGCGGGCCGAGCGGGAAATAGCGTTCCTTCAGGTGCCCTGTAACCGTTGGCGATCTTGTACAGATTGCCGATCGTTGGATGACTCCAGTTGGCGCGCCACCATCGCGCCGATTGCGTTCAGATTTTGCTCTTTCATGGGAGCCGCGAGCCGCGCTCGGACTCCCTCTCCCCGCGGCCATAACCGTTGTATCAACTGACGGGCGCCAGCTCAGTTCCTTCGAAGCCTCCGCAATTCCGCCAGCAAATCGCGGAACTGCCGGTTACCTGGGTCCACCCTCAGCGCGCTCTCCGCAATAGGGATGGCGTCGGCGGCACGGTTCTGGCCCACGAGCAAGCTGGTGTAGTTGAACACCGCTTCGGGACTTGACGGCGCGATTTGCGCGGCGAAACGAAGCAGTTGTTCGGCTTCGGCGGTGTAGCCGCGATTGAGCAAAAGGTCCGCATGGCTCGCAGCGAGTTTGGAGTGGGCCTTGCGAAGGTCCTCATCGAGCACCGGCCCGTTCGCGTCGGAGAGCAACTGTTCCGTGGCCGCGCGCCAGTAATCGACCGTTTGCGTGGCCCGTTCGGCCGTGAGGGCGCGTTGCTCGTCGCGCACGCCGAGTTCCATGATGGGCCCCAGCGGCGTCGCGGCGTCATACGTGGATTTGAACGGGAAGGATTGTTCGATGGCAAACGTAAGGTCGGGATTCTTCTCCATGAGGATTCTGAGCAGCCGTTCGTTGATGTCCATGACGGAAACCTGGCCGGTAACTTGAAACTTGCCGTCGGTCATACCGACCTTTTCGCCGGGCCGAAGCTGCTTCGGTTCGTCCGGGAACTGTTGGTCGTGCTCCCACCGTTTCTGTGCGTCAGCGACGTAGGCGTCGAACGCGCGCTTGGATTCCTCCTGGGTCAGCGCGCTGAAACGCTCGCCGTATAAGGTTTGCATGAACTCCAGATACCGGCTGTCGGCAAAGGCGTTTTGTGTGACGATGATGTGTGGATCGCCGCCGCTGGTTTCGTTCAGCAACTCGGGAATCCAGCGGCCGGGATCGGTGCCGCCGACGTAAACCATGCCCGGCCGAAGTGAGTCGAGAATGGAATTGCCGTAGTCGAGGAGCTTTTGCGCAGGCCACAGGTGGGCCTGCTCGGCCACGCCGTAGGCATCGAGCACGGCGGGCCAGAAGGGATCGAGTTCGGGCCAATGAGGCGTGCCGTCGTAGTCGTACTGTCCGGAGCGCTTGCCCAGCCATTTGCCCAAGGCATGGATTCGCTCCCAATCGCCCGACTCGATGGCGTCGAAGAACTCTTCCACTTCGGCCGGAATCGGCTTTTGCGTGCGGCGCGCAATCGAGCGGACGATTTCACGGCGGCTCCGGCCAAACTGAATGACTTTGCCAGCGACGATTTCTTCCGCAGTCGGCTCGGAGGCCCGCGGAACGGTGGTCGCGAACTTTCGCGCGCGCCAGCCAGCAGAGAATTGTTCATCTTCGGCAGACCCTGTCGGATTCGTGCCTGCGGGGCCGGCAGCGGAACGCGGCTCTTCACGGTGCGGCCCCCGGAAGAGCGCCATCAGAATGAGCAGGCACAATGCCCCAAGCAGCCACGGCCATGGCAAGCGCCCTGCCCCTCTTGGTTCGTTTGGGGTAGGTACAGTTTTCACGGTAGGTCAGTTGTCGCTCTCATCCAATTAGGATGACACCGCGTCCAGCCGGTTTCGTATAGGGCAAAGCGATTTGGCCTTGCGCCGCTTGCGTTCAGACCTCACTTGGTCGAATCGAGACGGCGCAGGAACGCCGCCAGGAGCGAATTCAGAAAATCGGCTCGCCGGAATTCTGCGTTAGCGTGTGGTACTTCGCAACGAGGTTGCGGGTGACCGGTCCGGGTTTGCCGCTGCCCACAACTCGCCCGTCAATCTTGGTCACGGGGATGATCTCCGCGCCGGTGCCCGTCAGGAAACATTCGTCGGCGATATAGAGGTCGTAACGGGTCAGGTTCGGATCGCTCACGGTGATGCCCGCTTCGCGCGCCAGATCCATGACCGTGCCGCGGGTGATGCCGTAAAGCGCACCCGAAGACAGGGGCGGCGTCAGCATCCGCCCATCTTTGAGGATAAAAATATTGTCGCCGGTGCATTCGGCTACATAGCCGGCGGCGTTGAGCATGAGGGCTTCCTCGACTCCGGCGAGGTTGGCCTCGATTTTGGCGAGTACGTTGTTGAGATAGTTGAGCGACTTGACGGCCGGATTGAGCGCGTTGTTCAAGTTGCGCGTCGTCGGCACCGTCACGATGGCCATGCCTTTGTCGTACAGTTCCTGGGGATAAAGCTGGATGGTGTCGGCAATGATGATGACGGACGGATTCTTGCAGCGGTTGGGATTCAGGCCCAGCGTGCCGATCCCTCGAGTGACCACCAGTCGGATGTAGCCATCGCGCAGCGTGTTCTGGCGGCACGTCTCGACGACGGCGCGCATCATCTCGGCGTGACTCATCGGGATCTCCAAGAGGATGGCCTTGGCCGAGTCGTACAAGCGGTCGATGTGTTCCTTGAGCTTGAAGACGCGCCCATTGTAAGCGCGGATGCCCTCGAACACACCATCTCCATAAAGGAGGCCGTGGTCGAACACGCTTACCTTGGCGTTCTTCTCGTCGCAGTATTGGCCGTCAACGTAGACTTTCATTACACAAGCGCGCAGACGCTACGGCACGATTGCGGTGGGTGCAACTGTGGAATTGGTCCAGCGCAGGCGGCTGGCGCTACGTTGCCAGCTAAGGGGAAACCGCGCGGTAAAAGCGAGACCGAGGTGGAGGCGCGACGTCCTCGAAACTGAATGTGCCGTTGGGCCCGGAGGGAACGTTGCCAAGGAGCGACCAGGTGGGGGGAAGGTTCGTGGAGGCATCAATCCGGTACGTCACCGAGGGGAGTCCCTGAAGTTGAAGCAGAAAGCGTCCGTTGGGCTGCTTCTTGATTGATACAATACGGGCCCGCATCGCGCTCGACGTGACTTGCGCCGTCAGGTTCGTGGCGCTCATGCCGTTGTCGTCGTCGCGCAGCGTCACACTGACATTGTAACTGTTGATGACCGTTGGGTAGTTGTGCACCTGGCTGAAGGAAGTGGTGCCGGCCGGGTAATTGAAGTTCTGTGCAGCCGAACCGTCGCCCCAATTCACCGACAGTGTGAAGGAATCCAGCATTCCAGGGTCGACAATGGCGCCCGACAGCACGGCGCCGGACCCGACCGACTGCGGACCGGTCACAGCGATGCTCCCAAACCGCGGCGGCGCGTTGGACGCCGTGACCGAGGTATTGGCCGTTCCAGTCGCGCCTGAGTTGTCCGTCGCCGTGATGCTGATGGGAAACGTGTCGAAGGAGGTGCCCGTCGGATTGTCATCTAGGTATTGATGATCGAAGCTGAACGGAACAGCTCCCGGCACGGGGCAATTGAGCACGTTGCTCGAGCCGTCGCCCCAATTCACGACCAGCGAAAGCCAGTTGCCCAGGTCCGGCTCGTACATCGTGCCGCTGAGCGTCACAGTGCCGCCTTCCATTATGGACGGGGTCACCGACAGATTTGTAACCGTGGGCGCCGTATTGACTCCTGCCGAGCCCGCGATGCAGTTCCGGGCTATCGAGAGGAGGTAAGGACCCGCGCCCGCGGGAATCGAGGCGAACGGGCTGACGGTGACCCGAACGTTGTAGATGCCTTCCGCGCAACGGTAAACCAAGGCTTCGCCCGGAAAACTGGGTTGGACAGCGCCGAGGTTGTTCGTCGTGCGCGCCGGGTCCGTCGTGCCCGCGCTGCCGTCCACGATGACCAATTCGTTGCCGAACACGTCGAGCAATGCCAGTTGAGCATTGATGGCCGTCGCGGTTCGCGCCGGGGAGCAGTCCAGGCTGATGAAGACGAGGTCGCCCTCGTTCGCGGAGAATTGGTACATGTCAACGTCCGCAGACGGCGCCGGACCCGCCAGTATTCCCGAGTAGTAGCTGCGAGGGTCGGAATTCGCGTTGGCGACCGTGTTGTTCGGCTCGACTTCAGGGGCCGCGGAAGCGGCCGGGGGTTGCACCGTTGCATAGAGGCGATAAGGCTCTTCGTCGCGGCTGGGATAATTGACCCGAACGAACGCCGGTCCGCCAGCCAATGGGACGCCGGCTACATTGGGCGAAGTCTGACCGAACTGCATATCGTTGTCCGATTCATCGTACTCGAGGGTGTCTGTAAGCGAAGTAATGCGCAGGTCGAAATTGGAAAGCTCCGCCGACTCGCCATCCACCATCACGAAGGCTCGTGAGCCCGCTGGAAACGAACCCAGGGAGTAGAAGTCCGTGTCGCCCACCGGTGTGATAGCTCCTTCGATGCCGCAGGCCGGGCGGGAAGCCGTTGCCGGGGTGTTGTTCGTCTCGGATTCCTGCTCGCAGCGGGTGACCTCGAGGACAAATGCGCTGCCCACGTTGGGGTCAGTATCATCCACGTAAATGTAGACCTGTTGACCGGCGGTCATGGGCATGCACATGACCTCCTCGGCGCTGCCGGCTGAATTGCGGTTGGAGGCCGCCATGCAGTTCGTCACGGTCTGAGGGGTGGCCCCCGGCTGGCAATAGCCGCCGACATAGAGCATGAGGTTATAGCCCACGGCGATGCTGTAATTGTAGACCTTGAAGGAGTAGAGATCGCTTGTCGGCGCTTCGAACCAGTAAACCACGTCCCGGCCCGTGCCCGCCGCCGGCGACTGGCGAACCCCCTTGAAACAGCTGCTCCCCGCGAGTTGGTAGTTGTTGCTGGCAAGTATGGTTGAACCGAAGACCAGCGTGTTCAACATGACTGGCTGGGGGGAGATGCAAGTGTCGTTGGCAGGCGGCGTTTGCCAACTCACGACCACCTGGACGTTGGTCTTCCCCGGCAATGGTGGAGTTGTGTCATATTGCCAGACAACAATGAAATAGGTCGTATCGGCCAGCAGCGAGGTGGTAATGGCGGCTTGCAAGCCGCTTGGGCCGCACAAATCATCATTGCACGCCACCTGCACAAACGGCCCGGAACACCCCCCGGCGGACGTATAAATGGCCATGACAGTATCGTCCACGGTCGTGGCGCCCGCGCAGGTTGAAACCGTGTAAAATCCCGAATTCACCGGCGTGAACCGGTACCAAAGGCCGCGGGAGACGACCGGCTGACAAGAGTTGTTCAACGAAGCTTCGCCGGTGGACGTCGCGGTAGCGATGCTCACCACGGGCCCGAAAAACGGCGAGGCCGGGGTAACATTCTGGATGTTCACGGCACCCGCGCAATTGTCGTTGGCCGGTGCCGCCACTGCCGACGTGGGATGGGCCCCGAGAAACACGAGTAATGCCGTGAGGGGCACGACACCGAACAACGCTCGCCGGCTCGAGAAAAAATGGTTTTTCATAACTCAATACCGTCGGCTTACCGACCGGTAAGGCGCATCCCCGCACATCCTTCGCTTCTTCGCGAACCGTCGAAAAGGGGCAGTAAACGCCCCGTCTGAATGCACAAGCGCCCAGACCAATACTTCGAACCGCCAGGGAATGTGTGGTTACGGCGCTGAGGAAACCACAATTGGCGTCATTTGTCAAAGCTGACAATGAGCAGGAAAATGGGTCGTGCAAGGGATAGGCGGAAGCAAGGCAGCGTCTCACGCCGGCGAGCTGCTCCAAGGTGCTTGTGAGCTCGGGGTGTCCGTTGGGATGCCGGGACGCCCCAATGCCCGTCAGAATCGGGGGCCGTTCGTGGCAACCAACGCCGTTCCCGGCCGAGGTGTGGTGAGAGGAACCTTTGGCATCGGCGGCATCGGTGGTTGGAGCAAGCCGGGCGGCAACGGCGGCAGCGGAGGAAGATTGTTGACCAGGTAGCGCCAACGCTCGCGATCTTCGGTGCTCATCTTTTGCCATGCTTCGGCATTGCGCAGGAACTGGCGGCGTTCCTCGGGCGAAAGTGTCGCGAACTTCGTAAAGGACTTTACGACCAGTTTCTGCTCGACCGAGTTCAATTTGAAAAACTTCTCGAGCGACTTTTCAATCTGCGCGCGCTCGGCCTCGGTTAACGGCAACAGGCTGAGGGTCTTGTTCTTTTCCTGTGGAGTCACCTGGTAGAGCCTTCTGAAGGTCTCCACAATTTCCTCCCGCTTGGCGCTCGGGTAGAGATGCCATTGCCTGGCTGCGGCATCCATCGCGTCAAGCTGGTTCGAACTATAGCCTCGGACCGAGCGGTTCGGAGGAGGGGACATCAGGATGGCGCTGGGCCCGACGCGAATCAGGCGATCGCTGTCGAGCAATTGCTGGCGCATTTCCGGTGAAAGGCCGTCCCAATAATCGAGCCGTTCCTGGACGAGCGGGCGGAATGTTTCAGGCACCGTCTGGAAAATCAGCGCCCGGTTCGTCGCTGGCAGCCGCAACAGTGGCGACAGGTAAAATCGCAGCTCAATCGCGCGCAAGCGCGACTCCCGCTCATCGGGCGAGAGATCGAGGTAAATGCGCACGCTGTTGGTCAGCACACGCCGTTGTTCGGGGGACTTGCTGGCCAGCAGTTGCTCCCGCTCCGCCGCAGGGGAATCCAGCAGCCGGCGGAAGTACTGGATGGGCGACGGAACGGGAGGCAGTGTGGGGGGCACAGGTGCCATTCGGGTTGGCACCTGAATCCCGGCCTGAGCCAGGCATTCAGACTCGAAAAGAACGATCGCGAGCAGTGCGCCGGCGAGCACCTTCGTGGAAAACAGCGCGGTCATTTGTTCAACACCGCAAACAGTTCCTCGTCTTCCGCGTAAGGCAACCGCTGGATTGCGTCGAAGTCCTGGACCACGACCGGATCGGACAGCACCGCAGTGCGGGAGATCACCACCAGTTCACGGGCCCGCCGGGCCTTCGTGTTCGACTCCGCCTGGTGTATGGCGAACCACGTCACACAGACGACCAGCCCCGCCCACGCCACGGCCGTGGCCCGGCGTGGCATCAACCAGTGTCCGAGGAGTTGCAGGAATGGCCGTGCGGCTGGACGAGGGGTTTCGCGCCGAGCGGCTTGCAACACGCGTGCCGTGAAGTTCGACGCGACCGGCACATCCGGCAGCTGTTCGAGCAAGTTGTTGAGCGACAACTCCGATTCCCACCGGGCTTGCTCTTCCGGGTGGGTGGCCAGCCAGGCTTGCAATCGGGCTTCCTCCGCGGCGGTCAGCGGGCGCCGCCAGCTTGCTTCCATCAACTCCAGATACTCCATTTCGTTCATGCGGTTCCCTTTCATAAAAACCGGCCAGTTTCGAAAGTTTCGCTCACTTTGCCTTCCATTCGCCTGTTCGCAGGTAAGGCTTCAGAAGCTGTTTCAGGGTTTCGCGCCCCCGGTGGATCAGCGACTTGGTCGCCGAAACCGAGCACTCCAGGATAGTCGCGATCTCCTCGTAAGAATGTTCCTCGCCCCGGCAGAGCAGAATCGCAGTGCGCTGCTTCTCCGGCAGTGCCTCGAGCGCCTCCTCAATCTTGTCCTCCAGTTCGCTCTGGATGACCGATTCAGGCGCCGGAACGGCCTTGGCGTCCTCGACCTGGCGCATCGGCTGGTCTTCGCTGTCTGGAAACGTGACGTCGAGCGAGTCGGCCGGATGACGCGAACGGCGTCGGATCTCGTTGAGGCAGAGGTTTCTGGCGATGGTAAACAGCCAGGTCGAGAACTTCGCCGACACTTCGTAACGCGCAGCCGACTTGAAGACCTGCAGAAAGACGTGCTGCGCGAGATCTTCGGCCTCCGTCGCGTCAGGCAGCGTCCGATAGACCAGATTCATCACGGGCTGCTTGTACTTTTCGACCAATTGCTCGAAGGCATCGAAGTCCCCTTCCCTGACGCGTAGCATTAGGGCGGCATCGGGATCAGAGCGCTCGGTCATCGCAGGTTGCAGCCTATCAAACCCCGTCGGGCCGGCAAGGTTGCGATGAAACTGAAACTGGCAGAGGCGCTTTGGAAGTATCCCGAGTTCGCTTCCACGAACACGCATCACGGCTGTTGCGGGGTGACGAGGCGGTAGAAGCGTGTCTGGGGCGGGGCGGGCGCGACGAGGGTTTCGATGCGGTTGGTCGGCCGGGCCGGGCTGTCCGTGAGCTTCGACCAACTGGCGGGAGCCAGGCTCGGGGACTGTTGCACGCTGTAAGTTCTGTTCGAGTGCGCGACGAAGGTGAGCATGATTTCGCCCTCCTGTCGGATGGAGATGTTCTCCACCTTGAACTCCACCGGCCCGTAGCCGGGCGTGGGCAGGCCCGCAACCCAGCGCGTGGCGTCGCCCGCGCTGCCGGAAAAATCGACCCGGTGCAGCGAGGCGCCTGCACCGTCGGCGCTCACGGGCCAAGGCGGAGCGTCGTTGTAGGCGAAGCTGAAAATGATGTCGCTGATGGGGGTTTGCAGCGTGAGCGTTTCGCCGCCGTTGTCGAGCTTGCCGGCATAAAGACCGCCGAGGGGCGCTCCGGGAAACCGCGCGGCGAAGTTCATCGCGTCCCGCGCAAGGACGAAATAGGCACCTGGGGCGAGCGTGGTGCCGTTGATGAAGGTGAAATTGATCCCGGCACTGAAGCGCAGCCCGCTCAGGTCGAGGGTGAATGCGCCGCGGTTTTGCAGCTCAAGGAACTCAAAGGCTTCGCCATCCACGCCGGGAGCGCCGGGCGGATTGTAGTAAATCTCGGTGACGACGAGGTTCGTCAGCGCCTGATATGGCAGGAACGTCGCGTCAGCAGGCGGACTCCAGTTGCTGCCGTCGGTGACGCGGGCGCGAACGCGCGTCGCCGCATTGAGAGTCAGGGGGGCGGAGTAACGTTGCGCGGGCACGGACGGCGCCCCGGTCGGCGAGCGCGGGTCCGTACCGTCGGTGGTGAGCCAGATCACACCGGTCGAGTTGGTGTGCGCGAGGGCCACCGCGAGGGAGTTCGTGAAGTAACCGCTGCCCCGGCTCAAGGCTGGCGGGCCGAGCAACGGCCACAGGCCCGCGTTGCGATAGCGCTGAATGGCGTTGAGAAGATTGGGCGCCCAGTAGCCCGCCACGAACTGCATTTCGGGCAGCCAATGGGCCGCGCGCGTGTAGGGCGGATTGCCCCGCGCGTCGCCCCACCGGGCCGTCTCGGCAACGATGGCGCGGTCAATTTCGTTCTGCCGCGCCAGCCATCGCGCGGCGCTGGCGCCCGGCGACAGCGGGCCGTTGCCAGTGTGCGCCAACCAGGCCCGGTCCATGAATAATTGTCGGAAGCTCGTACTAGTGCGCCGCAGGATGTCGTAGAAATAGGCTCCGTGATACTCGCCCTGCGCCCCGGCGCAGAACAGCGTTTCCGACGCCTCCGCAAACGGCTGGCAAAACACGTTCTGCGTCCGAGCCAGCGAATAGATGCCTTCCTCCTGGTCCCACACGCAGAAGCGAAAGCCTTCGCTTTGCGGTCCGCGCCGCCGGCACGACCACCAGTTGTTCAACGGCCAGTCATAGGCACCGACCGTGATGTGGGCCATCACGTAGTCCACGTAGTTCGAAAGGTTGAGATAGACCGGATAGTTCGTGTTGCGCGTGCCGTCCGGGTTGTCGCCCTGGAGGCGCTGGTAAGCTGCCTCCGTGGCGAACCCTTGCGACGCGAGCGCGGCGGCCTCGTCCCACGCCGCCCGGTTGCCGTCGTCGATGAAGAAGTAATCCTTGATCACGTCGTACTCGTCCTTGTCGCCACCGAGATATTCCGCCGCGAAAGCGCCGTCCATCGCTTCAACCGCGTTGTAGAGGCCCCAGTAAAGGCCGTTGATCCAGAGATGAACGTAGCGGCCATGCGAGGTGGGTTGGCCGAAGTCGCGCATCGTGTCGCGCATCCATTGGTCGCGGAGATACGAGGCGCGAGCGGGGGTCCAGCGGGGCGAGCCGTCCACCACCGGATACGAGTCGGTGGAACACGCGCGCAGTGTCAGCGCGTTGAAGTCGTTCACCCGCGTGTCAGGCAGCAGCGGAAAGTGCAGCTTGGCCGGGCCGTAGCGGTCGCGAAAAGTCACTCGCAGCGAGTGCTTCAGCGTTGTGGAGTGATAGCGGCTTGTGTAGCCGTGGACGCGCACCCCTGCCTCGTATTGGAAGCCCGGCGCGCCGTCGGGGAAGATCAGTTCCACGCTGGCCTCGCGTTCCCAGACGTCCCCTTGCTGGTCGGAGTTGGCGTAAATGCCACTCGCCGCGCCGAACCAGTCACTTGCCGGCGCGACGAGGCAAAGCGACGGCAGCGAGAGCAGCGCGTTGGTGATGTTGTAGCCGGCCGCGGCGTTGTTCACGATCTGCTGGTCCATCGCGTAATCCGCCGTGTAGCCCTGCCACGACGCCGGGAAGCCAGCCGGGTTCGCCGGCTGCCGCGCCGCCGTTGCTGCGAAGAGGAACGTGTGCGTGTCGACGTCCGTCGGCGCGTAGCCGTCGAGGACGGCGCGGGCGCGCACCGTCGTCGTCTGAGCGATGGGAATTGGCCCCGTGTAGCGCGTGGCTGTCGGCCCGTTGCGCTCCGGCACGCTGCCGTCTGTGGTGACCCAGATTTCCGCCGCGACCGTGGCGCTCGTGATGACGAGGCTGAACGCGTTCGAGTAAAACCCGCGGTTCGGGGCAAACTTCGTGTCCGCGACGAACTCCGCCACGCCCGGTCCGTTCGCGGCCCGGGGCGTCGGCGTTAGCATGAACAGGTTCGTGTCGCCGACCGCGCCGAAGCTGACATCCTGCCGCTGCCGGCCGAAGGTGAACTGCTGGGCTACGACGCCATCGGGCCGCACCAGGGCGAGGTATTCGCCGTCGGCATCCAGGCGGAAGTTGGTATGCAACTCCGCGCCGGCGACACGGCGATCCTTGCCGGAGGCGAACACGACAAGGAATTGACCCGGTTGAAGCGTCGTGGAGGGGAAGGTCCACAGCGCGGGGTTCGCAGGATCATCGGTAAGGCGCCATCCTGCGATGTCCGCGGCAAAGGGACCCTGGTTCTGCAACTCAATCCAATCCGAGTGGTCGCCATCGGCATCGGTAAGACCCGCCGCGTTGTTCGCCAGGAACTCCGTAATGAACAGCGCCACGCGCCGTGCCGTGAACCGCGCCGTCCCGCTTGCGATGGCATTGGCGGCGGCGGATGTGTCGGCCACGCCGTTCACTGTCAGCGTGTAATCAGCATCTTCTGTCAGCGTGCCAACGGTGAGCAGTACGTTCGTCTGCACGCTGTCGAGCGTCGCGCTGAAGATGGCCACGCTGCCGGCGGCTCCCGTCAGCAGGTAATGCCCAAGATTGGTCGCGCTGGGCGGCGTGACCCGCTCGGAGAATACGGCCTGGACCTGCCCCAACCCGAGCGAGCGAGCGGCGAGCAAGATGGGCGGATTCGTGTCCGCGATGACCGTCAAGATGGCGGCGCTGCTCGTCGCGCTGTAAGTCACATTGGAGATGACGTTCGACGCAACTGCCTTAAATCGCGCGCCGTCGTCGGACGCCGCCGCGATGGCAATGCTGTAGACCGCGTTGGTCGCACCCGCGATGGGTAAGTCGTTCTTAAACCATTGGACCGTCGGCGCGGGGTTTCCCCTGGCGCCCACGGAGAAACTGGCCCGAGACGATTCCATTACGGTCTGGCTTTGGGGCTGGTTCGTGATGGCGGCGGGCGTCGGCGTGAACGCGCCCGGCGCCACCACGATGGCGGACAACCCCGACGCTTTGATCAAGATGTAATCCACGTCGAGGACCGCGAAGTCTTGCGCACCGCCGCCCGTGCTGCCCGCCATCACGCCGGCATAACCGCCGCGCGTGCTGCGGGAAGAATTGTAATTCCACGTTAACTGCCAGGACGCCGGCTCCGCCACGCTGCCATCGGCCAGCCAAATTTTCGCGAACACATCATTGACGCCGCCCTGCGAAGCCGCGTTCGGCTCCTGCCGAAGGCGTATCCAGTACCAGACGTTGGGCTGCCAGGCAAAACTCTGCCCTGGCCCCCACTCGCGGAAATCATCCAGCAACGCCAAGTGCCGTCCGGTCTGCCCCTCGCCGTTGTAATCGCGGAAGGTGTAGTTGATGCCCTGGCTCGTGCCCGCATCGACCGCCACGCCCACGCCGCAGCGCGAGTATGCCCCCGCCCCGAAACTGGTCACGCGAATCCGCGCCAGCACTTCCTGCGTCGCGGTGTTATAACCCGGCAGCGTGTAGAGGAGATGGTTTGGGTCGCCGCTGGCCGTCGAGACATGAAGCAAGCCGCCGTTGACGGAAAAGACGCTCTGGCCGGCCACCGTCCAATTCGCGCCAAGCGTCGCGCCATTGAAATCATCCTGAAAGCCGTTGACCGTCGTGCCGACCTCCACCGGCACGAATGGCTGCGCGCCGAGATCGTTCCCTGGAAACAATAGCGCCGCGGCCACCGCCGCCGCCAACACAGCTTGAACGACATGTCTCACGATCTGGGACCGCCGTTTACTTCCCCGTTATGAATCGGGCCGCTTGGGCAGGGGCGTCGCCGGAATGAGCCAGCGTACTCCCGGCGATGGCTTCCTTTTCGCCAATAAGCAACGTTTGGGCGGAGGCCGCAACCGAGAGCATTCCCGGCACATCGCCGTACTTGGCGCCACCAGGAAGGAAATTCGGATCGTGGATATCCAGCACTTTCCCGAAACGGAACCCCTGCGTGTCGACGACGGCTCGCTGGATGGCGTCGCCGCTGACGGCACGGGCGGCGGCCACAATCGGGCCGGCCCCCTCCAGGCCGACTACAGCCAATTGCTTCGACGGACGCTCGTTGGTTTTGATGAACCGCACCACGCTGAGCACGTCGTGGACACGCTGGGCGAAGACGGAGTGATTGTATCCGAAGGTGTAGACAGCGGATTCACGGGTGTTTTTGACCCGGCCGGTCTGGGTCAGGGGCTTGCCGTCGGCGAGGAATTCGCCCTGGTAAAGCAAGTCCACACCCAGGACAGTCACGCCGGAATCGACCAGTTTCTGCACGTCCGCCTGCAACGAATCGCCGGTGTATAAGGTCGACTTCCCATTCTCTCCCAGCCAGACCACCGTTGTGCCGTTCCAATCCTTTGGATGACAGAAGACAACCGGGAGCTCCTCGCCGTGCGTCTTGTTCCGAAGCAGGCCGCTCATTTCAAGCCACGCGCCGCGGTCGGACTTTTTGAGCATGTCCCACTCGACCTCGCCGGCTTCAGCCAGCGTGCGGCCCAGCACGACTTCCAGCGCTGCGCCGACGGTCTTTTGCCAGTTGCCACGGTCGCTGGATTCGGTGGCGAGTTGTCCCTGCGCGTCGTCGTGAAACCACCGGAGCAGCTTGCGCTCAAAGTCCGGGTCGGCGGCCTTTGGCGCGGGGTGTTGGGCGTCCCAGACGGTCAGTTCCTCCCGCTTGAGCCGCGAGTAATCGCGCTCAATGACCGGTTCCTTGAAGCCAAGCTTGAAGTGTTTGTTCAACACTCCATAGAAGGCGCAGCGGGAAACCGCGTTGTAGTTGTGCTGGAAGTGTTCGCCGCGGTGGAGCGTGACGTTGTTCGGCGCGCCGAGCAGCGTGTAGAGTTGCTTGAGTTCGGGAAACCCTTTCGTGGCCATCTCTTTTGTCCAATCGTTGGCGGTGGTCATTCCTTGCGGCTTGGGCGCGAACAGACCGGCGAACTCGATATTGCCGGTTTCTACGCGGAGCAGGGACGCGTTCTCACAAGTGCAGCCCCCCTGCATCGCCGTGCTGACCATCACGGCGGGGAAGGCCAGCTTCACTCGCGGATCGATTGCGCCCAAAATGAACGTCTGCGTGCCGCCGCCGCTGGCGCCGGTGCAAGCGATGCGCTCGGGGTCCACTTCGGGAAGACTCAGGAGGAAGTCAAGGGAACGGATCGAATTCCACGTCTGGAGGCCCATCGCACTCTGCAGGTGCGTTTCGGCCTGTTGACTGAACAAGCCCCAGTTCTCCGTTGTGTTCATCTCGGGCCGCTGTTTCTTGAAGCCATGCACCAAATCAGCCGAGAGCTGAAGCGCGTCCGAGTTGCCGAGCATGTCCCATTGCCAGACCACGCAGCCCATCCGGGCCAATTGCACGCACATCGACTGGAATCGGCTTTTTCCCCCTTCCTCGAAGCGCTCTTCGCCGTTGGCAATCTCGCGCAAGAGGTCGGCATCGGGGGTTTCAGTGAGCCGCGCGTGTGCCCAGTGTCCGTGGGCGAATAGGACGCCGGGCACTTTGCCCTGAACGTTTTTCGGCCGGTAAAGGTTCCCGGTGACGAAGAAACCCGGCGCGCTTTCGAAGAAGACTTTTTCCACCGTATACTCAGAGCGCTCGACGCGGCCGTGAATGACGGCATTGAGTGGCGTTTTCGTCGGCATCGGCCACAACCCCTGGGATACGAGAATCTGTCGGCGCACTCGCTCGGCCCGTTTCTCCCACTCCGCCTTCGACGCAGGCGGCGTGAAGGGGAAATAGCCCTCGAGATCCTTCAACGGCTGGAGCCGGACGTCATTCGGCAACTTGCCAGCCGGCAGCGCGCGCGGCGCCTCGGCGCGCGAGGCGGCAACGTAAAGGAAGAGGGAAAGGAGAGTATGGCCGGCGAGGAGAAGGGGTCGAGTGGTCACGGCTGGAGCGTAGGAGGCGCCGCCGAAATTCCAAGTTCAAAGCTCAAAGCTCAAAAGAAGCTCCAAATGCCAGGATCCAAACCAATAGGCGAAGCTCGCTCTGGAACCTGGGTCTTGGGCCTTGAGATTTATTTTGAACTTTGAACTTTGAGCTTTGAACTTCAGCGCCGGAAGAAACGCGCGCCTCTCCACGCATCAAACTTCATCCCTTTTCAATGCACGCGTACGCGTTGTGGTTATGGATGCTCTCGTAGTTCTCCGCCTCGGCCTTGAACCAGGAGACTTCAGGGTGCGCATTCAGCTTGAGCGCGATGTTCCGAACGAGGTCCTCGACGAACACCGGGTTCTCGTACGCCCGCTCCGTGACGGCCTTTTCGTCCTGCCGCTTGAGCAGCGCGAACAGTTCGGAACTGGCGCTGCTTTCGATGATGCTGATGAGGTCTTCGATCCAAATCGCTTTCGTCGAGCGAATCTGCACCGTCACCTGGCCGCGCTGGTTGTGCGCCCCGTAGTCGCTGATGGCCTTCGAGCACGGACAAAGGGTCGTCACGCAGGCTTTCACCGTGAGCACGAAGTCGATCTCCTTGCCGCACGCCGTGGCATCGAACCGCGCCGTGTAGTCCATCAGGCTGCTCATGCCGGAGACCGGCGCCTGCTTGTCCAAAAAGAACGGGAACTCCATCTCCAGGTGCGACGTGGCCGCGTGGAGCTTCTTCTGCATCGCGAGGAGGATTTCCTCGATGTTCTCGACGTGAACGACGCGGCCGTGGGCGTTGAGCACTTCGATGAAGCGGCTCATATGGGTGCCTTTGAATTCCTTGGGCAGGTCCACGAACATGCCAATGGTCGCCACCGTGTTCTGGAGGCTGTGGGCCTTGTCGCGAATCTGGATGGGGAATCGCAGCCCGCGCACGCCGACCTTGTCGATGCGCAATTCGCGATGGTCGCGTTCGCTCTGCTTGTCGTGCAGGACAGTCCCTGCCTTCTGCGCCCCCACGGGCCGGACGGCAGTGCTTTCAGATTCAGACTTAATCATGACTCACCCTAGCAGAGGCAGGCAGGTTTGCAAAAAGACTTTGTGCGGAGGCCCGCCAACGCCACATCAGGTATGCGCGAAGGATAGGGGTGAGAATTCTCCCAACCATTACTTCGCGCCTTGAACCCCCGAACCGCGGTAGGGACGCGCTGCCGAGTCCAGGCCGACCAGCAGGTCGGCCCTACCGGTTCATGGGGAGGGGTGACGCGGTTCGTTTGGCTGCCCTTGAGTTCCGGACAGCGGAGCCTCTTCGTCCATCCTCGTGCTTATGCGCCCTGCAATGCTCGCTCGAGCAACGCCTTCTCTCGCGCGGCGAACGGCAGTTTCAGGGCCTCCTTCCGCGCAGGGTCGGTCATCTTTTGCCACGATTTGCGCAGGGCGTTGATCATTTTATCGGCATCGGTCTTCGCCGCCAGGTCGGCGAATTGGAACTGGAGAAACACCAGGCAGAGCGCATCCTCCAGAATCCGGCTGTCCGGATCGCGTGGGAAATCCTTCTTCAAATTGAGCGCCTGTACCTGGCTGACCATCGCCTCCCCGTAACCCACTTCTCGAAGGATTTGGCCCGACTTCTCCGCGTGGAACTTCTTCAACTCGGTGCGCCATTGGAGATAACCCGTGCGGTCCATCGGATAGCGGCTGCGTGGAATCATCCAGCGACAAAGGTGCTGGCAGCGGGCCGCCAGTCGCAGCGCCTCGGAGGCGTCGGGCTTGAGGCGCAACACCCACTCGGTCAACCGCTCGGCGTAGACCCACTCGCGCGGCCGCGGGACGCCCGCGACCCGTTCCGTGTTCGGGTCGCGCGCATTCTCCTCATCGAATCGACGCAGTGCGGCCTCAAACCGGGGCTCGTTCCGATCGGGCGCAGTCATAGCGTCATCGGCCATCAGGACCTGACTTTGAACTTTGTACTTTGAACTTTGAACTTCGAAGTTACGCCGTCTCAGCGATCGCTTTGGATTCGCTCCCGAAGGACTTTCGCACGCTCATCGCCGGGGTCCACTTCCAGTGCCCGCTGGATGACTCTGGCGGCTTCGCCACGGGCGCCAGTCTGGTGAAGCAAATCGGCGAGCAGGATGTAGGCGTCAATGAACTCGGGGCTGAACCGGATCGCGTCCCGAAAGGGCTGAAGCGCGTCTCGGCCGCGGCCGGCCCGCGCCAGCGCAAAGCCCAGGTTGTAGTGTGCCTCGCCGAAGTCGGGCTTGAGTTTCGCGGCGCGCTCGAACGACTCGGCGGCCTCCGCATAACGTTCCTGACACAGCAGCGCCACGCCGAGGTGGAAGGGACCGTTCACCGTGGCGGGCGCAAGCCGGATGTGTTCCCGCAATGCCTTCTCCGCACCCGGACAATCCTTCGATTCCATCCGCGCCCGCGCCAACAGGAGCCAGCCTTCGGCGTTGCCGGGATGTTCGCGGAGGAGCGGATCGAGCAATGGCTGCGCGGCCCTGACGTCGCCTGCGTCGAGGAACTGGCGCGCCCGATTCAAGCGTCCCGGCAAATCGATTCGGCGCGCCCCCAGGGCATCGCGGAACGGATCGGGCCATCCGCGATCCAGCGGCAGCGAACGGGCGCGACGCGCGGCCTTCTCGGCGGTCGCTGTGTCGCCGAGGGATTGAGCCGCGACGGCCAGCAACGAATGGGCGGTACGCATCGTGTGTGGATCGCGCAGGCAGCGTTCGAGCAGCGCGCGCGCTTCCGCGGCGCGTCCGGAAGCAAGTTTGAGGCGCGCCACACCGAGCATCGCGGCGGTGTGATCCGGACGAGCACGGAGCAATTCCTCGAACTGTTTCGCGGCTTCGCCGGGCTGCCCGCGTTCCGCCAACGTTTCAGCGAGCCGAAGCCGGGGGGCGTCCGGATTGGTGCCGGCGAGTTCTGTGGCGCGCTTCAAATCAACGAGCGCAGTGTCCGCGTCGCGCGGGAGCAACGCCAAGGCCCGGAGGTAGGGCCACTGTGGCTGGCGTGGATCCAGACGCGACGCGGTCGCGTAGGCGGCGCAGGACTCGTCGAGGAATTCGTACACATAAAGAGCCATCGCCAGTTCTCCCCAGGCCTTTGAGTCGTCCGGCGTTTTCCTTACATTCTCCAGTGCGCTCTCGATCTGTTTCACGACGACGGGATCAAAACCTGCCGTGGAAATGCGCGGGACCAGGCTGGCGGACCTGGAACGGAGCGTGAAGTATGCCGTCACGGCCGAGATGAGGATGAGCAAGACCGCCGCGAGTCCAAGCATCTTTCGAAAGGAGTTCGGTGCGGGCGAATTCACAGCTGCTGTCTTGTTGTTTTATTTGCCCGCAGGAGATGCGGAGAATTGGACTCCTGTCCTTCGAATCCAGGCGAAGAGTTCCCGCCGGCTGGGCCAGAACCTGGACTCCAATTCGACCGGCCTGAACTTGCCTGCCCGCAAGTGATGCTTGCAGCTCTCACGGAGTCACTTTCCTGCCAGATCCCCTGGTTAGCACAACGAACCGATCGACTGCGCCGCCAGGGAATTGTTCCGCGGTCCCGTCCGGCCACACGACTTCGATGCCATCCAACCCGGCCGCCGAGCCGAGTCCGAAGTGGGCGCGAGGATCATTGCTGCACAAGTAACTGTAACCCGGCTGCACGAGCCGCCAAGTGCGCCGGCCGCCGGTGGTCACAATGATCTCCGCGCCGTACGCGTCGCGCCCCCCGAGTGCCTGATCGACGGCCCGCACCGCCAGCCAGTGCCCGCAGCGCGGGGCGACGTTGCGAAAGAGTTGCGCCGCGCTGCCCGTGCTGGTCACCACAAGATCGATGTCACCGTCGTTGTCCAGGTCGCCACACGCAAGGCCCCGCCCAACCGTCGCGCGTGTGCAGAAGGCGGCGTTGGCCTCGGACACGTCGCGGAAATTGCCCTGCCCGTCATTGGAGAAAAGTTGATGCCGCTGGGCGTACGGCGCCCAAAACGCCGGCACACCAGAGGCAAGCGGCTGCGGATCGCGGCTGCGCTTGACCGCGCCGTTCACAAACGCGAGGTCGGGCGCGCCGTCGAGATCGAAATCGATGAACGCCGCGCCAAAGCCGGTGCCGCGCCAGGCTTGCCTTGCCAGGCCGGCCGCCCCCATCCGATCCTGAAACGCGCCTCGCGGCTTCTGCACCCAAAGGGCGTGATGTTCCTCGGTGAGATGCGTCACGAACAGGTCGAACAGGCCGTCGCCGTCCGCGTCGCCGAGGGCAATGCCCATGTTGCCGGCGGTCTGGCCCATCGCATTGTAGGCGACGCCACGCAGGGCAGCCTCCTCTTTGAAAGTGCCGTTGCGCTGGTTGATGAAGAGCCGGTTCGGCCTCCCGTCGTCGGCGAGAAAAATGTCGGGCCAACGATCTCCGTCGAAGTCGGCGCACAGCACGCCCAGCGCGGGGCCAGGGACCCGGGCGAGACCGGAGGAAACGGTCACATCGACGAACGCGGTGGAAGAGGAGTGCTGCGGTGATGGAGTATTGGGAGCTTGGAGTGTTGGAGTGTTGGGGTGTTGGCGTATTGGAACGGCGAGCGCCCCTTTGGCACCCATTACTCCATTACTCCAACAGTCCATTCCCCCATTCCGATACAGCTTCGTGACCAGCCCCGGGTAACCGTGCGGACCGCAAAACTCCTGCGCTCCGCGCGCGTCGTGGCATTTCACGGTCGGGTCGTAGTCGAGGTAATTGGCGATGACAAGATCCAGCCAGCCGTCGCGGTCGAAGTCAAAGAACGCGGCGCTGGTGCCCCAACGCGGGTTGTCGATTCCCGCGGCCTGGGTGATGTCGCTGAATTTGCCGCCACCCAGGTTGAGGAACAGCCGCGCGTTGCCGTATTCGGTGAGGAACAGGTCAGGCCGCCCGTCATTGTTCACATCGCCAACTGCGACGCCTTGGCCGGCGCCCGCGACGTCGAGTCCCGAGTTCGCGCTGGCGTCAACGAAGCGACCGTCGGGTTGCTGGCGAAAGAGTTGGTTGCGGGCACCGGAACCCGGTCCTGCCCCTTGCACCAGATAGAGATCCAGCCGCCCGTCACCGTCGAAGTCGAACAGCGCGGCGCCGGAACCCATCTGGTCCGGGACAAGATAACGTTCGCCGGGCGGAGTTTGGTGCACGAATTGCACTCCGGATTGCGCGGTGAAATCCTCGAGCCAGGCAGGAGCGGAAAGTGGCGAAGGGCCAGGCGACGTCGTCTCGGACGGTTTCGAGCAACCCATGAACACGGCGAGGGTCAACGCAAGAAGGTTTATTGCAGGCTGAATCACGAATCGACCCTTCCGACTTCGTGTGAATTCGTGTAATTCGTGCCTCACCCGTTTCTCACCCCCGTCACTTCACGAACTTGTGGGCCTTGAGCCAGAAGACGAGGTCCTTTGCCCACGGATGAACGTTGGTGAACGGCGGCTTGTCAGCCAGGCCGATGCCGTGCCGGCCTTGTTCGTAAACGTGAAGATCAAAGGGCACTCCTGCCCTTTGCAACGCGGCGCCAAACTCGAGCGCGTTCTCGACCTTCACGGTCTTGTCCTCCACGGTGTGCCAAATGAAGCAGGGAGGCGTCTCTCGGGTGACCTGCTTCTCGTTGGAAAGCAACTCGACCAGCGAAGCGTCCGGATTTTCGCCAAGCAGATTCTTCTTCGAGCCGGCGTGCGTCATAGGCCCCATGCTGATCACCGGATAACACAGGATGCCCAAGTCCAGCCGGCAACTCTGGCGCTCGATGGGATCGGCGGCGTCCGGTTTGCCGGCATCGAAGTGCGTGACCGCCGTGCTCGCCAGATGCCCGCCGGCCGACGAGCCCATGATGGCGACTCGCTTCGGGTCGACCTTCCACTCCTCGGCGCGGGAACGTACGAGTCGAACGGCGCGCTGAGCATCCTCGAGCATCCGCGGATGGCGATAGCCGTGCGAGCCGAGTCGATACTTGAGCACGAACGCGGCGAGGCCCTGGTCGCGCAAGTAGAGCGCATAATCCGGCCCTTCATGAGGAGCCAAGGCGCCATACGCTCCGCCGGGACAGACCACGATGGCCGCGCCGCTCGCCTTGTCCGGATCGGGAAGATAGGGCGTGAGGGAAGGCTTGTCCTGGTCCTCCGTGCCGAGAGCGCCCGGAGCGCCATCGGGCCACAGCAGGATGGGAGTCTGCCCCAAGGCAGAGATAGCCATCGGCAAAAGAGCAAGCGACAGCAGGAAACGTTTCATCGGACGGGAGAGTAGCCGCCGGACGAAAAGAAGCAACGACGCGCCTTCGTAGTGTAATAGCTTTCTTAACCACGAATGGACTCGAATTAACACTAATGGAACCACGGGCCGTACATCGCCGCCAGCGTCCCCTAGCGAGGGCTTGATCGACTGCGCAATCATTCGTGTCTATTAGTGTTCGTTCGTGCTTAGAGACCCGTATCGGCCCACCTTCATTGTTTCACCCTTGTCATTGTTTCACCCCTTGACGCTCCGAAGGGCTTTCCAACATTATCCGCCCGCTTTTGCCGGGTCGCCCCCGATTCAAGCCCACTTTCAACCGTTCGAAAAGCAATGAACCTCGACGCTCTTTACTCGAAACTGCTCGTCAAAACCAACGCCAAGCTCGTCCTCGTCGTCCTCGATGGCCTCGGCGACATCGCCACCCTGCCCCAGGGTGAATCCACGCCGCTGGAAGCCGCGCTCACGCCGAACCTTGATGTACTCGTCGCTGAGGGTTGCGCGCAGGGACGAATGATGCCTGTCGCGCCGGGCATCACCCCGGGCAGCGGGCCGGGGCACCTGGGACTCTTCGGCTATGACCCGCTCGAATTCGAAGTGGGCCGCGGCGTCATCGAGGCGCTCGGCCTGGGACTGGAATTGAAACATGGCGACATCTGTGCCCGGGCCAACTTCTGCACGCTCAATCCCAAGGGCATCGTCACCGACCGCCGGGCCGGGCGCATCGCCACGGAAGTTTGCCAGGACCTCTGCGCGCTTCTGCAAGCGCGCATCAAAAAACTCGGTGATACGGAAGTCATCATCCGGCCAGGAAAGGAACACCGGTTCGTCGTCATCTTTCGCGGCAAGGGACTGGAAGGTCCGCTCACCGACAGCGATCCGAATCGCGAAGGTCTGCCCGTCGCCTCCGTCCGGCCCACGAACCCGAAATCAGCGAAGCAAAAGAAGGCGGCAAAACTCGTTGCGGAGTTCTACAAAGCGGCCCTGCCGTTGCTGGCGAAAAAGAAACCGGCCAACGGATTTCTCCTGCGCGGGGTTGCGCATCAGCCGAAGATTCCCTCCTTCGAAGAGCGCTACGGCTTGCGCGCCGCGGCACTTGCGGTGTACCCCATGTACAAGGGTTTGGCGCAACTCGTCGGGATGACGAAGATCGAAGGGCCGGGCAACATCGCCGAACAATTCGAGCGGTACGTCGCCGAGTTCGACCACTACGACTACTTCTTCATCCACTACAAGTACACCGACAAGGCGGGCGAAGACGGGGACTTCGCGGCGAAGGTCAAGGCGATCGAGGAGTTGGACGCCGCGCTGCCGATCCTGCTCCGGAAGAGGCCCGACGTGCTCGCCATCACAGGCGATCACTCGACGCCTTGCGCGGCCAAAGGCCACTCGTGGCATCCTCAACCGGTGCTGCTGCATTCCGCGTTGAGCGGGTCGGACAAGCTGGACCGCTTCACCGAGACCGGGGCAAACATGGGTTCGCTGGGCGTGTTCGAAGCGAAGTATTTGATCCGCCTCATGCAGGCCAACGCGCGGATGTTCGACAAGTTCGGGGCGTAAGGGTGAGGAGACGATGAAACTCTACTTCGAGGCCGGGGTGAGTCGCGTCAAGTTGCGCTGCTAATCGGTGCCGACTTTCAGATCTCGGCTTTCCGTTTAACCCACCTTCGTCTTCACCGTCGTGAGCTTGCCCCAGATTTTCTTGAAGGCCGGATCCTTTCGGAGGTTTCCGAGGTCGGGGTCCTTCAGCATCCATTTGAAATCGTCGAAGCCCTTGGCGATAGCCTGGGACAACGCGCCGATGGACTGGTCGATCTGCCGGGCGATGGAATAACAGCAGGCCAAATCATACAACACCGATGGGTCGTCGGGTTGGATGCGCGCCAGATGCTCGCCCGCCTTGAGGCCTTCGTCGAACTTGCTGCGCCGGGCGTAATCTTCGCTGAGCACTTTCCAGGCGTCGGCGCAACGCGGATCGCGTTGCACGACCCCTTCCATGAAGCCGATCTCGATATCGAGGTCGCGCTGTTCCTTGCGCGTCAGCTTTCGCTTGCTGTTGGCTTTGTTCAACATGGCAACTTCAAACCTGTGCCGGGCGCTGCCGTGGCCGCCGGTCTGTGTGCCCACGGTAAACTTGCACCGGGTCCGGCGAGCCGTCCACCGGCCGCGCAGAACTTTTCGTTCTGGGTTTCCCATCGGCGCAACGAAAGCGTAGCTTTAGCGCCCGCTGAAATGGCCGCGAAAAACCGCCTAAAACCGAGCAAACGCAGAATTCCCAAGCCGAGGGATTCAAGTGAGTCGTTCCCTCTCGCCCGCACTTCGGGCATCCTCTCCCCCGCCGAGTACCGGTTTAGCGTGGGTAGCGCGGGTGACCCACCGACCGGAACGCGAAGGAAGATGGAATGCAAGAACAGGGTCTCGGCGCGGATGGTACACCTCTCCGTTCCGGGCCCCTCCGAGGATGAGAAGGTGGAGGTCGCCGCAATTCCATGAATTGTTTTGTCACCGGCGCCTCGGGTTTCATCGGCGCGAACCTCGTTCACGAACTCAATACCCGTGGCCATCGCGTCAAGGCGCTGCTCCGTCCGAATGCCGACACTCGCGGCCTGGCCGGCGCTGAAGTGGAGCGCGTCGCCGGCGATGTCGCGGACCGCGACGGCCTCGCGCGCGCGATGCGCGGTTGCGACTGGTGTTTCCATGTCGCCGCCAGTTACCACCTCTGGTTGCCCGATTACGCCCCGATGTATGCGGCCAACGTGGACGGGACGCGGAACGTCCTCGAAGCCGCCCTTTCGGCAGGTTGCTCGCGCATCGTCTACACCAGCACGGTCGGTTGCATCGGCCTGCCCCGCGCGGTCAACGGCGTTGTCACCCCGACTGACGAAACGACCCCCGTTTCCGAGACGCAGATGAGCAACCACTACAAGCTCTCGAAGTGGAAAGCGGAGGTTGTCGCGCGAGAGTTGGCCGCCAAAGGCGCCCCAGTGGTCATCGTGAACCCGAGCGCCCCCGTCGGCCCGCGCGACGTCAAGCCCACGCCCACCGGGCGGGTCATCGTCGACTTCCTGAACCGCGCGATGCCCGCCTTCCTCGACACGGGCCTCAATTGGGTCCATGTCCGCGACGTGGCCATCGGCCACATTCTCGCCGCGGAGAAGGGTCGTATTGGCGAGCGTTACATTCTCGGCCATGGAGAAGGAAATTGGACCATGAAGGAAGCCTTCGCGGCGCTGGCCCAAATCACCGGCCTGCCCGCGCCGAAAATGCGAATCCCCTACTTCGTGGCGTGGACGGCGGCGCAGGTGGACGAGCGACTCTCGAAGTGGACCGGCAAGCCGCCCAAGGCTCCCATTGCCGGGGTGCGAATGGCGAAATACAAAATGTTCTTTAACCCCGCCAAAGCCATCCGTGAACTCGGCCTGCCACAAACCCCTCCTCGGCAAGCGCTTGCCGATGCCGCGGAATGGTTCCGGGCACAAGGATACGTGAAGGGTTGATTTGGTTTGACTGGGTCTGATGCCGTGGTGGCTGCTGCGGTTCGAAGCCCGGGGCTTCAATGACGAATGACGAAACGGTGGGGCGAGCGTCCTCGCGAGCCGTCACCGGCGTCGAGGGACATCGGCTCGAGGGGACGCTCGCCCCACCGAGCACAGTGAAATTCGATTCTCCCTCCGAGAGAGTGGAAGCCCAGCCTACCTGCACCTGTCGAGCTTCCACTCGGCGCTGATGCGCCGGAACTCGAGCGGGAGTATGGCGCCATCCACTGTAGCCTGCACGCGCACCTCCACCTCGTCATCGCTGACACCCTGCTTCTCCACGATCCGGAAAACGGAAACCGAGGCAAACGCGGTCACCTGGAGCATTTTCTGGCGGAAACGCTCCGGGTCGTTTTCAAACCCCTGGCGGAGGCTCTCCCCAAGCTGGGGCTCCATGCAACGAACGATCTGCTCCGCATCTCCGGTGCTGACCGCGGCAAAGAAGCTTTGCACAGCCGCTTCAGGAGTGGCGAAGCCGGCGAAGGTCCACTTCTCGCGCGGCAGGGCGCCTTCCATGTCCGCCAGTCGGCGCGAGGTGAATTTGCCGGACTTGATTTCGTCGGCCACGCGCTGATTGGCCGCGCGGAGTTTCTCGATTTCCTGCTGCTGAACACGCAAGCGGCGGACCTCGTTCCGCAGACGCAGTAGTTCGGCGCGGTCGGTTTTCTTTGCCGTGCCGGCCGTGGCGCGCAGCGCCGGCAACTCGCGATTTGCGTTGGCGAGCTGTGCAGCTTCCGAATTCTCGGGGCGGAGCGATTCGTTTTGTGCGCGCAAGCCTTCCATCGCGCGCCGTTCCCAGAAGAATCCGGCAGTGAGCAGGCCGAGCAACGCAATGGCAAAAGGCGTTTTCATGGTTGCGCCGGAAGGGACGGCGAATCGGCCCGGATAATTTTGAACTTCCCGTCCACCTTTTCGACCCGATTGCCTGGGCCCAGTTGATGAGCGCTGCCATCCATCAGGCCCACGTTGTTGCAGACCGGGCAGCGAATGAAGACCACATCCGCGTTGCGATCCTTCTCCTCCAGCCCGGGCGAGAGCAATTCGTAGCTTACGCTGCTGCCATTGAACTGCCGCCAATCGTTGACTGCTGTGCGCGCCGCGTCTGCCGTGCAAGTCAGAACCTTTGGCGAGGACAACTCGCTTTTTACGGTCAGAAAATCCGACGGCATGATGTCCTGGTGATCGTTGGCCCAGATGCGGGCCGCCAGGACAATCTGTTTGATGTTGTTGATGCAGTTGAGGCGCTCGTTCCGTTGCTTCGCTTCGGCGAACGGGTCCACCTCCGCCACGACGCCCGCCTTGGCCGCGGCCTCGGCCCGCTCCGCCGCAAGCCGCTGGCTCTCGGCGCGCACCACCGGAAGTTCCTGCGCGACGGCCCGCAGTTGATCCACTTCCGCGCGCAGCTTCTCCAGTTCCTCCTGTTCCTTCTGCGCGCCTTCGGCGTGGCGCGCGGCGGCGCGCAGTCGTTCCATTTCTTCATTTTCCTGACGAAGTTGCTCGAGGTTGGCCGTCGCGGCACGCATCGCGGTATTTTCGCGGCGCAAGTCGATCATCTTCAGTGTCTGAATCGTGAGCGCGATGAGACACGCCAGGAGCAGGGCGCAGAACGACAGCGCCGGCGCTGTGCGCCGCAGGAACGACGCTCCTGCGTCTTCGCTTCCATCCGCAATGAGTCCGTCACTTCGATGCGATGCCGGGTCATTCATAGTGAGTTCCAACAATCGACCGACTCATCGCACAAAACTCACGCGGTGAACAAGTCGAGTTTTGGACATTTCCCGAAGGGAGATGTACGAAAGAAGCGTTCGTCGTGCTCGCCGAACTCACGGTCAACTCTCAAGCTCGCCGTCAAGCCCCCCAGAAAGGCCCCATCGCTGGTCTTCGGATGCGAAGTGCAAAATGTTCTTCAACCCTGCCAGCTAGACTGGTTGCCAAAAGTCATTTCCGAAATGGTGGGGCAAACCTGCCGGTTTGCCGCGGCGCCCGGCAGGGCGCCGCCCACCATTTCGGAAATGACTTTTGGCAATCACTCTAGAGTTGACGCAAACTACTAATAGTCAAGTAACTTGCAATAGACGCGGAATGGTTCCGGCGAGCGGCTGCACAAAAAAGTGACGCTGGCGCTCCGCCTCACTCCGGTCCCGTCTGGGCTTCGAGGTCGATCTTCCATTCGTTGCCGACGCGCTGCAGCGGCATCGGCATCCTCTCGCCGTCGACGGTCATTTGAATCTCGATCAGCACTGTGTCCGGCGAGCGCGGCTTTTGCTGGACGATGCGGAATGCCGAGAGGTTTGCCATTTGGGCAATTCCCTTTTTGAAGTCCTCCTGCTTCCTTGCTGGATCCTTGGCCATCTCGGCGCGAAATTTGGCGGCGAGGTTCGGAGTCAGACAGTTGATGAACTGCTCCACCTCCCCCGATGCGAGACCCGCGAAAAAACTCTGCACCGTCGCCTCCGGTGTGGCGAAGCCAGCGAAGGTCCACTTCTCGCGCGGCACGGCGCCCTCCATATCCACCAGCCGGCGCGGGTTGAATTTGCCCGATTTAATCTCATCGGCCACGCGCTGGTTGGCCGCACGGAGTTTTTCCGCCTCCTGCTGTTGGGCGCGCAAACGGCGCACCTCGTTTCTCAGCCGGAGCAACTCGGTGCGGTCAATCCGGTTCGTGGGACCGGCGGCGCGCAGCCCAGTCAGCTCGCGATTTTCGTCGGCGAGTTGTCCGGCTTCCACATTTTCGGCGCGGAGCGATTCGTTTTGCGCGCGCATTCCTTCCATCGCCTTCCGTTCCCAGAAGAAGCCAGCGGTCAGCAGACCGAGCAGCGAGATGGCGAAGAGGGTTTTCATGGCTGCGCTGGAAGGGCTGGCGAATCGACGCGGATAACTTTGAACTTCCCGTCCACCTTCTCGACTCGAGTGCCCGGACCTAGTTGAAGAGCGCTCCCATCAGCCAGGCCGACGTTGTTGCAGATCGGGCAGCGCACGAAGACAATGGAGGGATCCCGGGGGTCCGCGCCAGGCGACAGCAATTCGTAGCTCACGCTGCTGCCATCGAACACCCGCCAGTCCGCTGCCCGGGTCCGCGCCGTGTCCGCGGCGCAAGTCAGAATCTTCGGCGTGGTCAGTTCGTTGCTCATGGTCAGGAAGTCCGTGGGCATGATCTCCTGATGATCGTTGGCCCACATGCGGGCCGCCAGGCCAATCTGCTTGATGTTGCTGATGCAACTGATGCGCTGCGCCCGTCCCTTCGCCTCGGCGAAGGGGTCAACTTCCGTCGCAACACCCGCTTTGGCGGCGGCCTCCGCCCGCTCGGCAGCGAGGCGCTGGCTCTCGGCGCGCAACGCCGGCAGTTCCTGCGCGACGGCCCGCAGTTGGTCGACTTCTGTGCGCAGTTTCTCCAGCTCTTCCTGCTCCTTCTGGGCGCGATCGGCCTGTTGGACGGCGGCGCGCAGGCGTTCCAATTCGGAATTGTCCTGGCGAAGCTGGTCGAGGTTGGCCGTCGCGACACGAAGCGTGGCATTTTCGCGGCGCAGTTCCAGCATGCGCAGCGTCTGAAGGGTGAGCGGGATGAGTCCCGCCAGCAGCAGGGCGCAGAACGACAGCGCTGGCCCTTTGCGCCGCAGGAACGACGCGCCTGCGTCTTCGCTTCCATCCGCAATGAGTCCGTCACTTCGATGTGATGCCGGGTCGTTCATAGTGGCGGTTCCACACCGACCGACTCATCGCACAAAACTCACGCGGTGAACAGGGCGAGTTTTGGACATCTCCCGAAGGCCCGGACGCTTCTCGATGAACGAGAGGTCCAGGTGCGCGTACCACTCACTCCACCAACTGGATCCGGTAAAACCGCTGGGTGTTCGCGCCGAGCGAGGTGTCGGTCTTCATTGCGGTGGGGCCGGTGGCGTGCACGTCGCCTGGCAGGTCGGTCCACGCCGACTCGGTGAGGGCGTGTTTGAACAGAACGCGGTAATTCCTGCCCGACTGGGAGTCCCAGATGAGCGTCACCGAGTTGGGCGGCGGCGTGACCCTCACGTCAATGATGTGAATGTCCTGCGGAGGAATGGACGTGATGAGATTAAAGCCGCGCGGCGTGGGCACGGTCATGAAGTAGCTCGTGGCCGCCCCATCGGGCCAGCGGCCCTGGCTGATGTTGTTGGTCTGCTCGCTGAAATGCACGGAATCCAGCAACCGGCCGGAGGGGTCGCGGAGCTGGATCCACTCGCCGAGTTGGTCGAGCTTGAAGTTCACGTGCAGGTCGCCGCCCGGCACCGTCTGGCTGCCCTCTTCGTCGGCCCAGACCAGCAGGAAACCCTGCGCCGGGACGCTGATGCCCGCGGGCACCGTGAACTTCGTCGGGTCCTGCGGATTGTCCGTGAGATGAAAGCCGGCCAACTCGACGGACATCGTGCTGGGATTGTAAATCTCGAACCAGTCGTCCGCCGCGTAATCGGCGGGGTCCGTCACGATACCGGTGTTGGCGGCCATCCATTCGTTGATGAACAACAAAGCGGAAGGATCGTTGGTGCTCCGGGGCGTCGGGAAGTTGAACTGCTGGCGGAATGAGCCCTGGCCCGGCGGCCACGCGCCGAACGAATCGTCCGGACCGACGCCCGAATAGTTCAAGTAGTCAATCAGTTGCGCTCCACCGTCCACGACCCGCGAGAGGGCGACGGACCCATTGGTAGGGTTGAGGCGGAAGTTGGCGTGGAGATTGGTGCCGAGCGTTTCGCCTGGCTCGGCGTCCGCCCACACGAGCAGGAACGCCCCCGGCGCCAGATTAATTCCCGGTGGGAAGGTCCACTTGCCCAGCGTGTCGTACGCATCGGAAAGCGCGAACTCGTCGAGCGAGAGGTTGGTCGAGCCGCCGTTATGAAGTTCAATCCATGGGTCAAAGTCGCCGGTGTTGTCCGCCAGGGTGCTGGCGTTGCGCGGCTGCACTTCGCTCAACCAGAGCAGCGGGTAGGGCGCCCGAGTGCCCGTGATCAGGTTCGGCGCTCCGGGCGTTGCGACGCCGGGCCGGGCGTCGGTGTTCGCGCGCAGGAAGCTGTTCACGCGCGCCTGGAGGATGAGCGAGTTCGTGCCCGGCAGCAGCCAGAAGCTTAAGGTGTTGGTCACGCCCGGGACGATTCCGGTGGGGACCACGTTGGTAAGGTATTGGAAGAAATTATTGAGAGAGGCGACGCCTGCCCCGAAGACCAAGTGGAGACTTTGCGCGCCGGAATGGGCAACATTGGTCACGAGGGTTGAGTTGGTGGCCAGGCCGCTGACATTCCACGGGGCCAAGGTCGGGCTCTCGAAATCTCCGTTGGCCAGGTAGTTCGTGCCGATTTCAGGAATCGTGCCGGGAGTGATCCAGATGTCATCGATGAAAACGTCGCTGGCGAGATTCGTCAGCAGCAGGGAGAGTTGGCTGACGCTCGAAGCCCCGGGGTTGGCCGACACGACCACTTGCCGCCAACCAGCGCCGTCGCTCCAATTGCCCACGCGATTGTTATCCTGTGTGGCGTCGATGAGCTGGAGCGAAGGCCCAAATCCGTCCGCCAACGGCGGCCAGGGCGCGTCGTCGTCATACGTGACCCGGTCCACTAACAGGTCTTCTGCGGGAGTGGCGCCCGGTTTGATGAGGCTGAGCGTTTCGCCGCCGTCATCGAGTTGGCCGGAGAATTCGCAGAGCACCGGAACACTCCAGCCGTAAGACGCGGCAAACGCCGTCCGGTTTTTGCAGATGACGAGGAAGCCGCGGTTCGAAAGGACGGTGCCGGACGGGAACGTGAAGTCGATCCCATTCAGGCGCCAGCCCGAGAGATCAAATGCCGTGTTCGCAGAGAGGTTGAACAACTCGATGAAGCTCGCCTCCGGGATGGCCGGGTTATACATGATTTCGTTGATCACGATGTTGCCCACCGGGGGATCTTCGACGCCGGTGTAGGTCACCGCGATGACACTGCCCGCGCCGCTGATAGGATTGCCGTAGCGGTCCCGGCCCACAATGAACAGCGAGTTGGCGCCCGCCGCGACCGGGAACGTGATGCGCCAGGAATGCAGCGTGAGCCAAACCGGAGTGACGGCCACGCCGTTGACCGTGATGGTGTGGACCGTGATCGGCGCGGTGCCGCTCAGCGTGACCAGATTGCGGTTGGTGCTGAAACTGGGCGGCCCGGCGACGTTGAAGGGGGCCGTATTGGTCCCCAGCCAGTTCATCAGCACGCCGCGACGGCCGGCGATCCAACTCTTGATAGCCGCCGGGTTGTTCAACGCAATGCCGTTGGCCTGGAAGGCGGCGTATTTGGCGTCGAGGACCGCGTCCAGCTTCGTGCCGCCGGTCTGGAAGTACGTGTTCACCCCTTCGGCCAGCGCGTTCCAATAAAGGCGCGTCCAGGCCGCGGTCTGCGGGACCATGCGTGTGACCACTGCGTCGTTGGCGTCGAAGAGCGCGTTATCGATGGGGTCCGCGAACACGCCCAGCCCAACGTCGAAATCCCAACAGAACAGTTTCCAGCCGCTATGTTCGGGTTTGTAGAGATACGTGTTCTTGCCATTGCGATTGCCGAAGGCGTCCCAGAAGGAGGAGAGGTCGTTCACCGCGAACGTGCGGGCCCAATGTTCCATGTCCGCGACGCATTCCACGGAGGGCTGGTAGTTGACCTGAATATTGGCGGCGTCCACCAGATTGAACAGGTCCGTGAAGTCGTTGGCCGAGCCTTGAATGGCGCGCGGGCGCCAGTTCCAACGGTAGCGAGCGGTCTTCTTCACGCCGCCGGTCGTGGTGAAGGCTTGCAGCGTGTTCAACGCGATGCAGCCCGTCTCGCGGTTGCCATTGTTGTCGAACTCGTCCCAACAATCGGTCTTGTAAAGGCTGCCGCCGCTGTCGTCCGGGAACCACGACTCGATGGCGTCGCCGTCCGGTTGCTGCACGTCTTCGTAGATGGCGTTGGCGCCGCCGCAGGCGCCGGCGCGGGCCGTCTGAGGCACGCCGTTGACAATGCAGTGGATGTAACGCCGGTACATGTTCGGCAAGCCGGCTTGATCGAGAAACCAGTATTGCAGTTGCTCGCGCTGGCCGGTGTCGTCCCGAATGAGGAAATCCAGCGTCAGATGCGTTTCACCCAGCACGGAGTCGTCGTCCGGGACGTTCAGGTCGTAGCCGCACAGGCCGCCGACGGGCGAATTGTAGCAACCAATCGTGTACGAACTGCCGCTGAAATGCGCGCCGGCGTTGTAAACGATGCGATTGGCCCCGATGACCAGGGTCGTGTCGACGTCCTCGTTGCTCATCTTCTCGCGGGTTGACCAATAGTTGACGCCCGCCTGTGTGAGCCAAAGCCGATACGTGCCGAATGAGCCGCCGGGCAACGACTCACCAAAGCGCACAAGACATTCGTGCGCCGGCGCATCATTCGGGAAGCGCGCCGTGATGGGCGAACCGGCCTGGTCGGACGCCTCAACATAGAACGCCACTAAACGGTCCGCCGCCTGGCCGGGAATAATGCCGGTGAACACGCCGTCGCCCGCGACGTCGTCGCAATTGGACCCGTCATCCCGCATCGCGACAGAGGAGGTGCCACCGCCGGCCCCGTCCACCCGATATTTCAACGTCACGCCGGCGAGCCCATCGGGATCGTTCAAACGTGCGGTGACGCGCACGGCTTCGAACGCGGCAGGCAACACGGGGCGATGCGACAGATCGGTGATGGCTGGACCGGCATTGCCAGTCGCCCGGCTATTGCTCGCACCGGGGGTGCCGACATTCGCAGGCACGTTGAGGCGCCCGACGGCTTCGAGATAACCGCCTTTGACACGGAACAGAATCTCCGGGTGTCCGTGCAGCCAGCGGACCTTGGCGCGAATGGTCGCGGTCTGACCCGCCGTGAGAGCGGAGGTGAATGTGGTGCGGACGTGATTGGCGAGGTGGTCGCCACGATCCGTAGCCACGAGGTGCAACGAGCGCGCGCTGTTGAAGCCGCTGGTCTCCAGGGTGGACTTGGAATGGGTGCCTTGAGGCCGCCATCCCGTGAGGCCGCCCTCGAAGCTCGGATTGGAGATTCGGTTGGCCCCACCGCTCGGCGTCACCTCGACGTCGTCCACCAGCGCTTCGCCGCTCCCCATCAGCATCACGTCGAGTTCGGTGGCTGCGCCGGACCCGTTGTCCAGGACGCCGGTGGTTTCCACGACCGTCCAACTCGTGGACGTGGTGTTGTCGCTGTCCGCCCAGTTCGGCGCGAGGCGATTGTCGACGCGCGAATCCACCAATTCCAGGCTGCTTCCCCCTCCATCGGCCCATCGGCCCCAACGGCCGCCGTCGGCGTAAGTCACTTCGTCCACGACGGCAAAATAGCGGTTGGTCGAGAGGATGACGCCGTTGGTGCCGTTCGTAAGGGTCGTGACGATGAGTTCCGGCTTGCCGAGGGCGACGCGTTCGCCGCCGTGCGACAGTTGACCGGAAAAATTTCCAATGAGGTTGCCCGCATTCAGCCCCGCGTAATTGCTCATCAGCCGGGAAGCGTTCTCCGCAACGACCACGTAACCGCCTGCGGGGATCGTCCAGCCGGGCGGGAAAGTGAACTCGATGCCATCGACGAAGCTCCAGCCGCCGATGCTGACGGGCGTGGCGCCGCGGTTGTGCAACTCGACGTAGGAATCGTCATTTCGGCCGGTGATGGGGTGGTACATGATCTCGTTAATCACGACCGGACGGAGAAGCATCGGGGCGTTGGTGGTGCCGCGCGTCGGCGTCGTCAGTTCGCTTATCGTCTCTGCGCCGTCGGGGAAGCGGCCCCTGGAAACCCCATTCGCCTGGCCTTCGAATTCGAGCGCAGCCACAACGCGAGTGTTGTTCGAATTCACCAGATAGAGCGTCTCGCCCGAGGCGTCCAATGCGAAGCCGAGTTGAGTTTCGTCGTACGCGAGGAAGGCGCGCGGGCCCAGCGTCGTGCCGTTGGGAATCCGGAATTTGTTCGTCGCCGGGTCATCGCTCAGCCAGCAGCCGGACAAATCGACCGACACAGCGCTGTGATTGTAGAGCTCGACGAAATCGACCGAGGGCAAATCGGTGTGGGTCAGCACTTCGTTGATGACGACGTTCTCGATCGGGCCGGTGGGCACGGGGTCGGCGGCGCCGGGCGAGCCGCCTTTGAACGCGCTGGCCGCCCAGGAGCGCGGGTTGTTTTCGCCGAAGGTGGGCCGGACCAGCACGAGCGAATGACCCGTGCCATCCGCCGCAACCGGCCACGGCGGATCATCCGAGTAATTCACTTCGAGCACGACGGCGCCAGAACGTTTGCGCAGGCGCAATGTGCCGCCGTTGTTATCCAGACGATTCGTAAAGCCGCCCAACACGCCACTGATTCCGTAGACCGCCTCCACGTCCGTGGGCACCGGCGCGATGACGAGATAGCTGTTCGCCTGAATGATGGTGTTGCTCGGGAACGTGTAGTCGAAATCCCCCGAGATGCGCCAGCCGCCAAGGTCTTCGAAGTAAGGATTCGAATTGTAGAGTTCAACGAACTCGACGTTGCGGAAGTCGGCGCGATTCGTCGGATGATAATTGATTTCCGTGAACGTAAGGGCCGTGCGGCGGCTGGACGGACCCGCCTGCTCGTAAGTGAGTTCAGCCGGGCTGAGCTGTGGCGGCACGGTGCCGACGACCGTAAGCGTTGCGACCATGCTGGTCTGTCCTCCGAATGCGTTCATCACGACCACCGTGTAGGGGCCCGCATCGGAGGGCATCGCGCAGGCGACCGTGTAAGTCGTGCCGGTGGCGCCGGGAATCGGTGCGCTGTTCAAGCGCCATTGGTAAGCCAGCCAGGCTGCCGAAGCCTTGCGCCGAGAAGAATGTGCTGGAACCCACATTGACGCTGCGACTCGTCGGATGAGTGACAATTGACGCGGGCGTGCCCGGCGGCGCCAGGAACTCTGCCGTGCCGCTGACTTCCGCGCGGAAACCCGTCGGGTTCACAGTCGTGCTGGCGTTGTTGACGATGAAATCCAGCGCGTTGGACCCGCCAACGAAGCCGCTGTTGATCGTGAATTGCGGCGTGAACGCGCCGAAGTTGCCGTCGCCCGTGATGCCGGTGCTCACGCCGTTAATCCGAACATCCATGCCGGCGTTGTCCGAGGACCAGCGTCCCGTGATGACCGCCGTGGTCGGGTCCAGCCCGGTCAAGTCGAAGGAAATCCGATAGGTGTAATTGCCGGCTGCGCTGCCGACGCTTTGGTCGGCTTTGGGGCCGAGCCATTTCGACGTCGGGCTGCTCGCCATCCACGGGCCGGTCACAATCGGGAACAACGTGTCGAGCACCACAACGGCATTGGGCCCCGGCGACGTGGCATCGGCGCTCTGTACCAATCGGTAATGCGGGTCGACCGAGCTGTTCGCGAGCGGTGTGCCGCTGTCGTTCACGCCGGTGGCGAACAAACCCGGTATGGGCGCCGCTGAGAGAGCCGCGCCGGCGCCGAGCAGTGCAAGCATCGCGGCCAAAACCAAAACTGCGCGGCGAGAAATCAGGACAAGGTAGGTGGAGTGCATGAACATTTTTCGGGCTGCTGGGCGACTTACAAACCATACACCAAACCCTCCCGCCGAACAGCTTTTTGTCGCCGCGAGCAAGAGTTGGCATCTAGTCTTTGTGCGAGCGATTGCTCTCCCTCGTTCTCACTCTTTCCATGAACCTGGATTCCGAAGCAGCCGACGTGAGGAGGCTCAAACTTTCTGGAAGAAGAAGATCAGAGCCTCCTCACGTCGGCTGCTACAGTTCATGGTCCCCAATGTGCGTTCAGAATTGGAGGTCAGGGCTCCCCAATGAACCCGGTAGGGCCGACCTGCTGGTCGGCCTGGACGCGCGGCAGCGCGTCCCTACCGGTTCAGGGGTCAAGGCGCGAAGTAATGGTTGGGAGATTCTCACCCCGGCCCTGCTTAGCGTGGGTGGCCGGTCGCCCGCGCCACGCACAGCAACAATGCGATGCGTTCTGAAGGCCTCTTGCCCTGTCCTTGACCGGTTCCCATCGCCGCCCTAGCCTTCGAACATGTCCGAGGCCAGGCCGCATCAACATTCGCCACGGCACGCCTTCGCGCATTTCAATCCACGCGCGCGCGAAGGGCTGACCGTCTTCAGCCGTCGCAGCATGCTCAAAGCGGGCCTGGCCGGGCTGGCGGGACTTTCCCTGCCGATGCTATTGCGGTTGCGCAGCCAGGCTGCCAGCACCGGGGCGCCGAGCCGCAAAGCCGTGATTCTGCTCTGGATGACCGGAGGCCCGTCGCACATCGATACCTGGGACGTCAAGCCCGAGATGCCATCCGAAGTGCGCGGCCCGTTTGCGGACATCCGCACGCGCCTTCCCGGCGTGCATATTTGCGAGTACCTGCCGAAGCAGGCCGCGACGCTCGACAAGTTCACGCTCATTCGTTCCGTCGATTGCCGCGAGAGCAATCACGAACCGAACATGGTGATGCAGAGCGCGAATCTCGCCGCGGAACCGCGCATCAATCCCAAGGGCCACCTCTATCCCGCCATCGGTTCGCTGGTCGCGAAACTGCGCGGTCCGAACCACTCCGCGATGCCGCCCTATGTGGTGCTCAACCTCAAGGACAAGTCGCACGTGGCGTGGGGCGGCTACCTCGGCAACCGGTTCGATCCGTTCAATGGCCACAACGTCGACCGCCTGTTTCAACTCCCCGCCGGGCTCACGATGGACCGCTTGCGCGAGCGCCGAACGCTCTCCCAGCAAATGGATCGGTTGCGCGCCGACCTCGACGCCAGCGGCCGAATGGAAGCCCTCGACCGGTTCTCCCAGCAAGCCTTCGATGTCGTTGCGGGCGGACGCGCCCAGACGGCCTTCGACCTGTCGCGTGAGCCGGCGAAGATTGTCGAGCGCTACGGCCAGCACGATTGGTGCAAACAGGCGCTGCTGGCCCGGCGGCTTGTCGAAGCGGGCGTGAGCTTTGTCACCATCGACCTCAGCAATCATTCCGCTTCGGGCACCTGGGACACGCACGGCGATAACATCCCGCCCTATGGCGGCATCTGGAACGGGCTTCGCCCGTTGCTGCCGGTGTTCGACCATCTCATCACCACGCTCGTGAGCGATCTCGACGACCACGGATTGCTGGACGACACGCTGGTCATCGCGATGGGCGAATTCGGGCGGACGCCAAAGCTCGGCACACAAGACAGCACGGACGGCCGCGACCACTGGCCGTACGTGATGTCGATGTGCATGGCTGGCGGAGGATTTCGGCACGGTCAAGTCATCGGCGCCAGCTCGCGGGATGGCGGCGAAATTGCCGAACGGCCCGTCACGCCGGGCGACATCGCGGCGACGATTTATCATCACTTCGGCATCCCGCTGGATTCGACCTACCTCGACCACCAGGGCCGGCCGGTGTTCATCGTCGAGAACGGCGCGCCGATACGAGAACTGATCTAGTCCGGAGTAAGCGCTTGATGCCGCAGAGCGGCCACTCAGGTGTTCTCCGGCTGACCAAACTAACCAAACTATCGACTTTTCTAGACAGGCAGAATTTCTTCGCGTTCGGCCTTTGCGAGCTCAGCTAGCAACGAATCTGCTTGTTTCCAGCTTTCAATGGCAACTGCCTCTTGCATCAGCGGTTCAAAACGGCGGCCTAGCATGCCTTTCATCGCGCGCGCCGCCACCCAATCGCGCCAAGTGATTGCTGTTCCATCAAGGCAAAGACAGAAAGCCAATCCTCCACTGGGTGCTCTGGAACGTGGCTGAACTGGATAAGTATCGCAATCTCGCACCCACAGCATGTCCTTCGCAACTTGCACAGCGCAGGCCGCAACAGCCTCGTGGTCCCAAAACTGACCGTTTGCGTGTTGGATGGCTTGCATAGCTTCGGCCGCGAAGAATTCGAGCAAACTTGGACTGGATGGAGGAAACGGGTCAGGAAGATCAAGTGAAACTCTCATACGCTCTCGGGTGTTTGTTGGTTGTGAAACTTGCAACTGCCGAACCGCCCATTTCATTCAGTTCGCGCTCGCACCGTCTACCGCCCGCCCAAAAGCGTCGACGTAACAAAGCCTGGAAACGGCACTGTTGTACAGTCACACTGTATTATAATATTACACATTGCCTTGTCAAACGCCCAAAAAGTTCTCGTAAAAAAAGAAGTTGCAAGTAATGTAGGACGGCACCAAATTCCGCCCCCACGCTCCAGGCATAGGAGCGTTCAGAAACATAAATCACTAAACCAAACAACCAACAGAGATAATGAAAAACGAACAAGAATCGACCTTGCCGAAAACCAAACTTTTCAGTTTTCGCGCTGCACCGGATCTTGCGGAGGATTTGGAAAAGGCTGTCCGAGTCACTGGTCTGACGGCCACGCAGATTATCACAGAAGCAGTCGAACGAGAGCTTGAACAAATCGTGCGACGTGAACTCACGAAGCGGGAGACTGAGACCCGTTCTCTCCTAGAATCCGTCGCACAGCGGCGCGCAAGGCTTCGTCCAGCAATTGCTCAGGTGAAAGACCGCAACGCTCGGACGCGACGCGCAGGCGCTGCTCGTCGCGTATTGCAACCTGCATGACAACGGGGCGCGAACGAATTGTCCGTCCACGACGTTGCACTAATCTGACCCGAGATTTTCCGACAGCACCCACAAGACTTTACGTCTGGTTTTGGCGTTTGACCCATCCACACAAGGCTCTATTCAGCCGTTTTTCCGACACACGACATCAGACGCCAGCGCCGTAGATGGCTTCCACCACCGCCAGCGCCGCGCGGGCTTCCTTAAGACCAGGCACGGGCGTTCGTTTCAAGCGAATGTCGTCGAAGAACTCGGCCATTTCGATGCGCCATGATTCGTCGCCGCGCGGGAACTCCCAGACCGTCGTTTCGGGCGGGCCCATCTCGGGAAGCATCCGGTAGTGAGTGAGTCGCTCGAGGCCGTAGCTGCCGCCGAGTCCTTCCCAATGGAGCTTGCCGTGCTTGCCGTAGATTTCGAGGCTGAAAAGGTTTTTCCACTCCGTGCAACTGGCGTGCAGCCACGCCGTCGCGCCGGTCGCAGTGCGCAGACTGAGGAAAGCGTTGTCGTCCACGGGCATGTTCCAATAGCAAGTCGCGGTGTGGCCTTCGACGCGTGTAAACTCGCCGAGAAAAATCCCCGCCAGGTCAATCAAGTGGACTCCCTGGTCGATCAACTCGCCACCTCCAGAGAGTTTTGGGTCCGCGCGCCATTCCTTGTCATAACCGATTCGGCCCCCCTGGCCGTAGCGGCCGCGGACAAACATCATCGGTCCCAGCACGCCGCTGCGGAAGATCTCCAGCGCCTTGAGGCAGGCGGGATGGTAGCGGTGATTGTAGCCCACGCGCACGCAGACGCCGCGCTTGCCGCCGACCGATTCCAGTTCGTCCAACTGCTGGACGCTGACGGCCCCAGGCTTTTCGACAAGCACATGCTTGCCGGCTTGCGCTGCCTGAATCGCCAACGGCGCGAGCGAAGCGTTGACCGTGGCGATGAACACCGCGTCGAGGTTCGGTGCCGCAAGCGCGTTTGCCACGGAGTCCGTCGCGAGGCAGCCGGGGCTTTTCGCAGCGAGTCGCTGCGCACGCCCGAACTCGACATCGCAAGCGACCGTGACGCTGCCGGGCGGGAGAAGGTCCAGCCGTTTCTGGCCGACACGGCCGCAGCCGATCAGGGCGACACGCGGAGTGGCTTCAGTTGCCATGCCCAAATGCTACCAGCAAAAGCCGTCGTACTTCGACGGTAAATCACGCAGTTCGGGCCAGCCGTTCACGTCGATGACGTGATGGTCCTTTGTGACGTGCTTTCGCAACTCGTCAATGCTGGCGCACTTCTGAGCGGCAATGACCACCCCGCGCTTGCCCAAAGCTGTCCCAAGGTCCGGGCAGAGCAGCGACGCCAGGTGCGGCATCCGCGTGTCGATCACGCGCTTGTTCGCACCGACCAGGGCCGCGAGATTCAGCGCGGGATCATAGATTCGCAACGTGTAGCCGCGGCCGAGCAACGTCTGGGCGACTTCCACCATCGCGCTTTCGCGCAAATCGTCCGTGTTGGACTTGAAGGAAAGGCCCAGAATGACGATTTCGTGCTGGTCCGCGCCGACCACACGGTCCAGGAGGCTATGGAGATGGCGTTCGTTGCTGGTCAGTAGGCTTTCGAGCATCGGCAGGCTCAAGCCGTTGAGCCGGGCAACCGCCGTGAGGGCGCGAAGATCCTTGGGCAGGCAGGAACCGCCAAACGGATTACCCGGCCTCATGTAATAGGGTGAAAGGTTCAATTTGTGGTCGCGGCAAAGAAGTTCCATCACGACCCGCGCGTCGATGCCCAACTCTTTTCCGACGCGGCCGATTTCGTTGGCGAACGTGATCTTGGCAGCGTGGAAGGCGTTGCAGGCGTACTTGATCATCTCGGCGGTCTGCCAGTCTACCACGGCGGCTTGGGCGCCGAAGATCTGGTCGGTCAGCTCGGCCGGCGGCTTGACGCCGTGGCGTGTCCCGACGACGGCGAGCGACGGATCTTCGAAGTCGGCCACCGCCGTGCTTTCGCGAAGAAACTCGGGATAGTAATAGACACTCAGCAGTCGGACGGCGATGAGGTCGCTCAGGAATTCCTTCACCAGTTCCGATGTGCTGCCGGGCAGCATCGTGCTGCGCAGGATGAGCGCGTGGCTCTTCACCTTCTTGCGCAACGCGTCGCCGATCTGCTGCACGACAGCGCGGACGAAACCCAGGTCCAGCGCCCCGGTGACCTTCGACGGAGTGCCGACGCAGACGATCGAAACCTCCGTACTCGCGATGGCCTCTTCGCAGCTCGCGGTGGCCCGGAGCAGGCCCTTGGCCTTGGCGGTCCTGAGCAGGTCTTCAAGGCCGGGCTCGACGATGGGCGGAACGCCGGCATTGAACGCCTCGACCTTTTGCGGCTGAACATCCACGCCGACGATGGCGTGGCCCTGCCGGGCCAGGCAGCCGGCCGTGACGGCGCCCACGTAGCCAAGGCCGAAAATGCTGATGTTCATGCGCACGGCCAAGCTAGGAACGTGGTGCTGAAAACGCAAGGCCCGCCGGTTGGCCGGGCGACGAGCTTGAGGTAGGGCGCCCGCACGGTCTTTCGGAACGCCGGCGAAACGATCCCTTCGAACCCTAGTGGGGCAGCCGTCCCGGCTGTCACAGCGGGCGTCTCGCCCGCGAACGCCGACGCGGGCGGGACGCCCGCGGAGACAGGCGAGACGCCTGCCCCACTACTGGAATTCGCCAAAGCATCCATTTCCACCAGCACTACATCGGACCAGCCCTCGCTGACTTGAAGTTCGATGGCGACATCGCGGCGCCGGATCAGGAATCGGCGGGCGTCGAGGCGCTTGATGCTCGTGTCCGGCGCAAACTGCCAGCGGACAGTGAACTCAATCGGCCGGCCATCCTTGCCAACGCACTCGTCCTTGACGAGCCATCCGGTCCCATCCGGTCGCGGCTTGATGGCACGACGAATCAGTTGGCCGATGAGCGACAGCATGCCGACTGTCTTGCTTCCCTCTTGAGAAACTTTCGGCGGCGGATGGCGCCCGGCCCACAAAAATGGACCGAGCCGGCGCGGCTCTTCGTCGCCAGTCGGGCACGGCGCATTGTGCGCGGCGCGCGATGCCAGCCAGCTTCGCAAGGCCGGCTCTGCGTAGTAGGCGCCCGTGCCGGGGTCGACGACGAATGCGACGCCCTTGAACCAAATGGAGAGGTGCAAGGCATCCAGATGACCGTGCGCCGCGGTCGCCATGTAGCCCAGCGGCGAGAGATCCCAGCGTAGCCACCAGAAGCTGGATTTGCAGATGCCGATCCCCGTTTCGGGAAACACGCACCAGTCGCCAAGGCAGCGAGTGTGCAACGAGACTTGAAGATCTGTCGGCAGCAGGTGCGTCGGCGATTCCCCCAACCAATAGGCAACGGCATCGCTTTGGCGAGGCGCTCCCAACCACTTGAACCACTCGCTGACTGCGTGCTCGGCCTGTGCGAAGAACGGAACCACGAATGCGTCGTCCGAATCGCCGTAGTCCCAGTGGTCCGTGTGGGCCTGCACTTCCTGAAAGAATATCGCAGCGGACCTGATTCGCGACTGGACCTGGCCCGATACGGCCTTCCACTCTCGCAATGCGGTAACCGCATGCGCGCAAAGCTCCCACGAGAATAGTTGGTAGTGGAGCGCCTGTTCCTTATTTCCACCGTCCTCGGCGAACTGCGCCAGCACCTCGTGTTCCCATCGCTTCCTAAGTTCGTCGCGCGGCACACCGCATCGGGCCAGTGCGGGCCAGCGCACGGTCGCGACGATGCAGCCGGCCAACTCGCCGAGCAAATGATTGTTCGCCGACGAGCCGAATGACTGGTGCCGCCACGCGTACCACACGTGCGGAGGCAGAATGGCGCTGCGGAGCGCGGACAGCCTTGTCCGCGAGTCCAGGCCCGAACCCGATGCCGCGGACAAGGCTGTCCGCGCTCCTGCGCTTGTGAGCAACGCGTCAATCCACGTGAATTGAATGAGCCGCAGCCCGGCTTCCAGGGCGCTCGTCCAGTTCCACCCGCGGTAAGGCGGATTGTGTTTCACCCAGTCCTCGAGCCATTCGACACACTTGCGCGCGGCCCTCGTATCGCCCAGCACGTATGCCGCCATCGCCAGGCGGACGAGTTGATACCAGCGGCTCAGTTCCCAGATGAGCTTTACATCTGCGCCGCCCGGCAAGACACGGTGGTTCAGTTTGAAGGCGCTCTCCGTGGTCGCGAAATCCTTCCCAACGAGGTAATCGCAGTGCCACTTCGGCGGGTCGTCGACCTTCAGGTCGAGGTGACCGAAGGCCTTCAAGCGCCCGGCGAGAATGTCTTCCACGTCGCGCTGGAGTGCCTCGCGGACGACGGGCGGGGCGTCCTCCGGCCGGGGCAGTCTCGGGAACGCCTCAATCGGTTCGAGATTCAGCGCGGACCAATCGGGCAACCGCCGGGCATCGGCCCGCTGGCGAAGCTTCTTGCGCACGTGCAACGCCATCTCCACGGGACTCATCGCCCGCAACCGGTGCCAGTACCAGGAGAGTCGTGACATGGCCGCCAAAGGAGAGAGTCCGGGGCTCAGATCCGAATTCAAAAGAAGAAGTTGAAACCACGGATGGACACGGATGGACACCGACAGAAAGGCGTTGCGAAGGCAGAGCCGTTCACCGTCTGCGTGCACGCTCGATTCTGACCCCATCCGTGTCCATCCGTACGACTGTCTGTGAGAGTTTTGTTCATCTGAGCAAATCTTCAGGCGCTGATGGAGTTTCAACCGCAGATGAACACGGATAATCGCAGCTGTTCATGTTGACCTCGTGGTTCGTGGAGCTTTCAGCTAGGTGGTTCTCGGACAAGTTTTGCACTGCAGAGGAACGCCGACCATTGCTGACGTGCTCTGAAAAGGCTTTGGCCATATCTGCGTTCATCTGCGTTCATCTGCGGTTCACCAAAACCGCGCTCCGCTCCGTTGCGGCTGCGCCGCGCTCTGTCCATCCGCGGTTCAACTTCTTTTCATCAAATCGAATTCTCTCACGACACATCCACACTTCGTCCCTGCTGAATCGACTCCAGCACCGCGAAGGTCAATGTCATGCTTTGGCGTGCTTGTTCGTAGGGCAGCGGATGGGCCGCAGCGCCGCGCAGGAACGCAACCCACGCGGCCATTTGCTCGGCGTGGCCCTTCCCGTCAAAGCGGCGCTTCGTCTCCTTGCGCCCGCGGCGGATGACGAGTTCCTGAAAGTTGGTCAATTCGGCAACGATTCCCCCCCCATAAACGGTGCATTGCTCCTTGGGCCACGTCGCGTCGCCTTCACCGGTGTAGATCAGCTGCCCGGAAGAACCGTCAGCGAACTCGACCTGCGCCGTCACACCGTCAGGGAATGGCAGCCTGCCGCTGGCGGGCCAGGTCGTCTGCGCCAGCACGCGCAGCGGGCGCGAGCCGAACAGAAAGCACAAGTAGTCCAGGAAATGGCACGCTTCGCCGAGCACGCGTCCGCCGCTCTCGGCGTAATTCGCATACCAGTGCGACGGGTCGAGCCGGCCAGGCACGACGCGGAAGCTGGCGCTCTTCGGGCCGGGCGCCGCGGCGAGGAGATGTTTCAGTTCGAGGCTGGCGGGGGCGAAACGGCGGTTGAAACCGACTTGCACGGAACCGGAACTCTTCGCCAATGCGGCGTCGATGTCCGCCAATTCGGCGCGCGACAAGCACAGCGGTTTCTCAACGAACACGTGGCGATTGGCGGCCAGCGCCTGCACGACAAGCGGGGCGTGCACATTGTGCCGCGTGGCGATGAGGACAGCCGCAGGAGCGCCGGCCTCCCGGTCAGCGCGCGCCGAGCCGGAGCTTGGCGCTCCGAGGACGGCGCCGGCATCCGTCGAAGCTTCGGCGAACCCGAACTTGGTCTTGACGTGATTCGCGCTGAGTGCCGTTTGATTGACGATCGTGCCGAACGGAATTTCCCCTTGGAGATGCGGCAAGAGCATTGTGCGCGCGAAGTTGCCGGCGCCGATGACGTCCAGGCGCGTCACGGGCTTGTCGAGGGTCGAAGGTCGAGAGTCGAGCGCAGGACGAAGGTCCGCCTTGGGGCACTCGACCCTCGGCTCTCGACCCTCGACCCCGTACTCCAACACCACCCCCACTTCCTTCGCCGCCCCCTCGCCGAGCAACTCCTGGTACACCCCAGGCGCCTTCGCGAACGGCACGCGCCGCGTGGTCAGGGCGGCGAGGTTCAGCGCGCCAGTTTGCATCAAGTGCAGGCAGGCGTCGAAGTTCCGTTGCTCGGTCCATCGCACGAAGCCAATCGGATAGTCCGCGCCGCCCCACTCGTAGGCCGGATCGTATCGGCCGGGACCGTAGGAACGGGAATAGCGCACTTGAATCTCCTTTTCGTAAGTCGCCTTCCACGGCAGGTCCACCTTCGTGTTGCCGACCACGACAATGCAGCCGCGGTCCCTGAGCGCGTCCAGGGCCTGTTCGGTCGGTGCGTTGTCTTGCGTGGCGGTGGCCAGGATGACGGCATCGACGCCGAAGCCATCGGTCCAGGCGCGGACTTCCTCCGAAAGATTCTGCTCGCTGAGAATGACAACCTTGTCCGCGCCGAGCGCTTCGGCGAAGGGACGCCGGGCTGGCGCGACATCGACCGCCATCACCCGAACGCCGTTCGAGCGAAGCAACGCGCTGACCAGAAGTCCGACGAGCCCCTGCCCCATCACGAGCACGCGTTCGCCGAGCGTGGGTCCAAGCTGGCGCACCGCCTGGAGCGCGATGCTGGCCAGGGTGGTGTAGGCCGCCTGCCAGTTCTCGACGCCTTCGGGTACCTTCGCTGCGAGCAGGTCCGGCACGGCGACATACTCCGCGTGGAACGCACATTCGGCCCCGCCGACTGCCACGCGATCACCCACCCGGAAACGCGTGTTCCCAGGGTCGAGTGATTCAATAATGCCGGCAGCCGAGTAACCCAGGGGCGTGGGCGTTTGGAGACGGTTGCGGACCTTCTCGAGGGCCGATCTCCAACCGAGCGTCCGCGCGGTGTCGAGGACTTTGCGGACCTGGTCCGGCCGGGCCTTGGCCTTCTGAAGCAGGTTCATCCGGGCCTGCTCGACCTTCATGCGTTCGGTGCCGACGCTGATGACCGAATGGGTGAGGCGCACGAGCAAACCGCCCGGCGGTGGCGAGGGCAGCGGTACGTCCTGCAATTCGAGCCGGCCGTCCTGATACTGGGCGATTTGTTTCACGAAGGCTGTTGCATCGTTTAAGCGTAGAACCGCTGGACTGTCGAAACGTTCAATCGTTAATGCCGTGTCATGAGCGTTGAAGCGTTAAAGCGTTCAAGAGTTGAACTGCTCAGTTCAACGTTTCAATGCTTCAACGCACCAACGCACCAACGCCTTAACGTTTCAACGACCGGATGAAACCATTGAAAGCTCCAACGCTTCAACGCTTTACTGAGCCAACCGTGGAATACCAGCCCGAGGCTTGCCTCTCTGCCTGATTTGGTCTAATTCAGATCCCCATGACGACAACGACCCTTAGCGTTCTGGCGGCCCTTGTGCTGAGCGCGGAGATGCTCGCCGCCCAGTCGGCCGGCGATGCCGAGACCCTCAAGCTGCTGCGGCAAACCATTGCGGACCAGAAACGCCACCCCGACAAAGTTATTCGCACGTACACGAACTTGCCGCCTGTCGAAGTGAAAAGCGACGCCCCCGCATCCGACAGCGAACCGGCTCCGGTGGTCGTCGCGCAATCCAAACCCAAGCCGGCCCCGGAGTCCAATCCCGCTCCGGCGCCCACCATGACGGCTGAAAGGAAGGCGGCGGCGGCTGAACTGGAGCGCCAGTACCTCAGCGGAAAGCTCTCAGAACGCAAATATAAGAAGGCACTCGAGGAACTCGATAATCCCTCGAAAGCCCCGGCTGCCCAAACCAAGCCGAAGCCGACCCCGGCGAATGTAGCCACACCCCCGCCAACTGAAGCTACGCCCCCCAAGCCATCGCCCGGCCAGGCTGTCACCACCCCAACCCCTCCAACCTCGCCAACTCAGCCGGCGGCCAACCAGAAACGCGTTTCGGAAGTGGAAACGAAGATTGACGACATGATCCGCCAAAAGGAAGCCCGGGAGGCCGCCGCGAAAACCAATGCGCCTCCCGTGCCCGGCGCCAAGATGACCAAGAGGCAACGGCTCGACTTTCTGCTGAAGCAGGTCATCGACGGAAAGCTCTCCGACGCGGAGTACAAGAAGGAGCGCGAGAAGATCCTGGCTGAGCCGGAGTGAGGCGCGGAGACAAATCCGAAAGCAGAATCCGGCTTTCGGCCTTGACCGCCTTTCTCCACAAGCAACCAGAAAATATCGCTGCCATCTCGCTTCCGCTTGCGCCAGTGGCCAACGCGCCTAAACTTCGCGCGCGATGCGCGACCTCAGTCTCCTCAACCCGCAACAACGCCAGGCCGTTGAGACCATTCACGGCCCGGTGCTCATCCTCGCTGGCGCGGGCACGGGCAAGACGCGCGTCATCACCTACCGCATCGCCCACCTGATTGACCGCGGCGTCGCGCCGGCCAACGTGTTGGGCGTCACCTTCACGAACAAGGCCGCCCGCGAAATGAAGGAGCGGGTCGCACAACTCGTCCCCTCGCGCCGGCGCCAGCGTGCGGAAGACCCCGCGGGCAGCGGCCCTACCATTTCGACGTTTCATTCGCTGTGCGCGCGCATTCTCCGTCAGCACATCGAAGTCCTCGGCTACAAGCGCAATTTCGTCATCTACGACGAGTCCGAGCAACTGGGCGCCATCAAGAAAATCCTCAGCCACATTTCGGCCAAAGGAGAGAAGACGGACCCCAAGGCGATCCTGTCGCTGCTCAGCCGGTTCAAAAATGCCGGGCCTTCGACCGCCGGCGCGTTCGCCGATCCGAGCGTGCGCGCCATGGCCGAACATGTGCGCCGCCGTTACGAAAGCGCCTTGCACGCGTGCAATGCCATTGACTTCGACGACTTGCTCCTCTTGACCCAGAAGTTGTTCGAGGAACACCCGGAGGTCCTCGAAGCCTGCCGCCGCAAGTATCGTTACGTCATGGTGGACGAATACCAGGACACCAATGCCACGCAGTTCCGCCTCGTTCACCTGCTCTGCCAGGAGCATCGAAACTTGTGCGTCGTGGGGGACGACGACCAGTCGATCTACGGCTGGCGCGGGGCGGAGATTTCAAATCTGCTCGATCTCGAAAAGCACTTCGGCGACGTGAAGGTCATCAAGCTGGAACAAAACTACCGCTCGACCAACACCATTCTCACGGCAGCCAATGCAGTCATCCAACACAACGCCCGCCGCCGCGCCAAGCAGCTCTGGTCGAAAAAAGGCGACGGCGAAAAAATCGTGCTGCACGAGTTCGAGACGGACGAGGAGGAGGCCCGCACGGTTGTCGAGGAGATCGAATTCCGCCGGATGGCCCGGCGCGTCCCTTGGGGCGACCAGGCGATTTTGTTTCGGACGAACCAGCAGTCGCGCCCGCTCGAGATGGCCTTGCGCCAGGCCGGCGTGCGCTACCACCTCATCGGCGGGCAAAGCTACTTCGACCGCCGCGAGGTGCGCGACCTGCTGGCGTACCTCAAGCTGTTCGTGAACCCGCACGACGATGTGAGCCTGCTGCGCATCGCCAACGTGCCCGCCCGCGGCCTGAGCGACGTGACGATGGAACGGCTCTTGAGCGCAAGCCAGGAACGGCACTGTTCCGTGTTCACTGCCATGCGCCACGCCGACGTGCTGGCATCCTTCGTCACCCGATCGCGCGAGAGCATCCAGGAGTTTGTAAACCTCGTCGAACGGGTACGCGCTCAACTTCAACACGAAGGCCCCGACGCGAATGTAGCTGCGACCGTAAGGTCGCGCGCTGTTCCCGCTGAGGAGCGAATCACATCGAAGGGACCGATTGATGCAGCCGACCCGCGACCTCACGGTCGCAGCTGCACCTCCGGCCCCCTCGCCCCCTCAGAGGGGGCGAGGTCCGGGGTGAGTGGGCCGACTCCCGCTCCCCCATCGGGGGAGAGGGCTGGGGTGAGGGGGTATTCCAACACCACGACCTTTTCCCTCCAACGATGGGCCGAACACTTCCTCGACGAGATCGGCTACCTCCACGACTTGCGTCGCTCGGAAAAGGACGCCGAGGCCGCCGAGAGCCGAATTCGCAATCTCAAAGATCTACTGGCCGACCTCGACGCCACGCCCGGCTTGCTGCCCATCGATCGGCTCCAGCAGTTCCTGGAAGACCTCACGCTCGACGCCGAGCGGGAGGAGGAAAAGGAGTCGGCGGGTGACGCGGTGACCTTGATCACGATGCACAGTTGCAAAGGGCTTGAATTCCCGCATGTGCACGTCGTGGGCCTGGAGGACGGCCTGCTGCCACACTCACGCGCCAAGGTCGAAGGCACCCTGGACGAGGAGCGCCGGCTCTTCTACGTCGCTATTACGCGCGCCATGCAGACGCTTGCGTTGAGTTACTGTCTGGGCCGAAAACGCTACGGTCAGGTGCTTCCGTGCCATCCCTCGCCCTTCCTCAAGGAACTGCCGCCGGAGCTCGTCGAGAACGCCGCAGAGCGATCGAAGGAACCAGTGGCTGTGTCCTCGGGCCGGAACTTGTTCGCCGCGATGCGCGAGTCACTGAGTTGAAGCGCAGGAGCGCGGATAGCCTTGTCCGCGCGAACAGGAGGCAGCCAGACAAGCGCGACGAGTTCCACCTCCCGGAGATGCCGCGCCCTGCTATGAAATGAGTTGCGCCTGTCTCAGCCGGCACCCGCAGTCGCGGCCGGTGTTGCCTGGAAATTGACCGGATCCTGCCGGTAAAACTCCTTGAGTTCCTCGTACAGCTGGGGGTGCTTCTTTTTCATCTGCTGCGGCTTCTCGAAGAAACACTCCGTCGCCACGGCAAAAAACTCGGCAGCGTTCGTCGCGCCGTATTGGTCGAGGACAGTCTTGCCCCCTTTTTCACTTTGCCGGCGCAACGCTTCGAATTCCGTGCCAAGCACCCGCGCCCAGGTCGTGTAGCGGAAGTAACAGGCCTTGGCCCCTTCGCACTGCAACGGCGGGAGCCCGTCAGCTGCGCCATACTCCTGATCGAGTTGATGGGCGAATTCGTGGAAGACCACGTTCAGCCCGTCTTGAATGTTCGCCGCACCGGCAACGGCGGAGGACCACGCGAGCACCACGACGCCGCGGTCCCACGATTCGCCGAGTCGCGCGCGGCTGTCGCGGTCGGAGTCCTCGTCCTTTTCGTTCCAGCGGGTCTTGGCGACGTACGTGTCCGGATAGACGAGGATCGTGCGCAGCTTCGGATAACAGTCCGTCTCGCGATGAAGCAGCAGCAGGCACGCCTGCGCGGCAATGAGCACTCGCGCCTCATCGGTCATTTCGAACCCGCCGCAGCCCTCGAAGTTTTTCTCGGCGAGAAAAACCTGAGTGTGTCCCTCAAGCTCTCGCCGGTCCGTTTCCGTGAGGCGGTTGTAGAGGGGAAACTTGCGGACAAGGACCTCGCGCGACTCGGCGGGAAACGGCCGGGCGCGAATGGCTTCGCGCTGCCGCTGTTTGCGCCGTTTGAAGAAGCCGAACATCAGCCTTGGCTGTGGGGCGGGCGTCTCGCCTGTCTCCGCGGGCGTCTGGCCCTCGATGATGTCCGCGGGCGAGACGCCCGTTGCGACAGCCGAGACGGCTGCACCACTACGGAACCCATACCCTGACTCAGCTTCATTCCGCCTCGTTGAACAACGCCGTGATTTCAGCTACCGAAAGGGCACGGTTATAGATGCGCACGTCGTCGATGAGCCCCTTGAAGCTGTCCGAGCCATTCTCGGAGTTCCGGCCGATGTTGAGGTTCAGACTCGTGGACATTAGGCCGCCGGGGGCCACGGTCGTGGCGAGCAGAGTTCCGTCCACGTATTCCAGCAGTCGCGAGCCGTCATAAGTGGCAACGACGAAATGCCAGCGGCCAGCCTGAAGGATATCCGTGGGCGTCGACAAGATGGTCTGGGTCGGGTTGCTGATGGAAAAGTGGAGTTGGCGCGAAGTGCGGAAAAACTCCCCAGTGGCCAACTCATAGTTCTTTTTGTTAATGATGCGGGGAAAGACGGTGCCGCCAACCTCGAAGTTGATCCACGCCGCGAGTGTGATGGCGTTGGTGATGTCGAGCGTGGGGGAGTGAGGCACGCTAATATAGCTGTCGCTGGTGCCGGCGAACTGATAGGCGGCGTTGGCCTTCCCAAAACGATTCGTGGCCAGCATGACATTGTGCGCTATGCCATGATTGCCGTTTGTGCTGCAATCGGCGGGGCTGCCGTCGAACCGATAGGACGCCACCAGCCCTGGCGCCGTTTCTCCCGTCAGCGCCAACCGATAAAAGCGTCCCGCCGTGTTCTTGGTCGAGACGAGCAAGTTGTGGCTCGCTCCATTGCCGGATACAGGGCCTCCCAGAGGCGTCCAAATGACCAGGTCGGGCGAGGATTGAACCTGGTAACATTGGCCGGCCACCGTGGTGAACTCCAGTTCGATGGCAGAATGAATTCTGAGAGTCACAGGTGGCGGAGGCGGGGGCAGCGATTCGGAAATCTCGACAACTCCGAATACCGGGAAGTTCGGATTTACCACGCCAAACGTGTCCCACAAATCGTTCCAGGAGACAGTGGGCGGTGCCTCGGATGGGTGTCGGATGGTGGCGTAGTCCTCGGCTCCGCCGGCATCGTTCGGTTCGCCGGGATACCAGTAGGTGAACGTGACCGACTCGCCGCTGGCCCAGACAAACTGTCCTTCGGTGGCCACGTCGTTCAGTCCGATCCACAGAGAGGCGTACGGAACGCCCGTCAGCGGGAAGAAAGTGTCCGCGACCCATTGGTTCTCCGCTGCATCATTGATGGTGACGAGATGGCCGCCGAGCGCCTTGGCCTTGGCTTCGGAAGCGGTCCAGGTGTTGGCGGTCAGCAGATAATAAGTGTGTCCGTTGGCGGGGTTCGTGATCGGGCCGGCCAGTACCACTGATGGAGGCAGTGATGGGTAAACCTCGACAACCCCGAAGACAGGAGCATTCGGGTTGTCCAATCCTGAGGTGTCCGACAGATCGTTCCACGAGCCTGTCGGCGGCACTTCGGAGGGATGCCGGATGGCGGTGTAATCTTCCCCACCGAGATTGTTCGGTTCCCCGGGATACCAATAGGTGAACGTGACCGGCTCGCCGCTGGCCCACACAAACTGACCTTCGTTGGCCGCGTCGTTGAATCCGATCCACAACGAGGCGTACGGAACGCCCGTCAGTGGGAAGATCTTTTCCACGATCCATTGGTTCTCAGCGAAGTCACTGATCGTGACAAGATGGCCGCCGAGCGCGCGAGCCTCAGCCTCGGAAGCCGTCCAGGTGTTCGCGGTGAGCAAATAATAAATGTGTCCGTTGGCAGCGTTCGTTATGGGGCCGGCCAGATTTGCCGCCCGGGCGCTGAAAGAAGCCGCAAGGCTCCACGCTGCGAGTGAAAGGGCAAGTTGAGTTCTCATATCCTGGCCTTTTGAAGTTTCCAGTTGCTCGATCCGACTCTCCCACGAAGCACCGCCGTCGTTGGACGAAGTGTGCTTGGGGTTCTGAGAGCCTAGGCTATGACGGCATGCTACGCCTCGCGCTTGCTGGCGCAAGTACAATTCCGGCTGTACCAGCGACTCGTGAGAGCGACGCCGATCCCCCTGGGGCTCGAGCTAGAGCGCTCTCACGAGGCGCCGCCACAAACGCATCGGCGCCCCTGCCATTGGCGGCAAGCAGCACCCGTGGTATAGCTGCCGGGCATGGACCCAGCCGCCGCCATCATCCCCGCCGCCTCTGAGCGGCAGGCGATGGATTGGAGCCTTGTCCTGGTCAGCCAGGGAATCGAATCGATGGTCGACCGCGACGCGGAATCGGGCGGTTGGCGAATCGTCGTCAACACGGCGGACGTGTCGCGCGCGGTCGACGCGATTCGGTTGTACACCTTGGAGAATCGGCGGCGGCGCTGGCAACTGGCGGTGCCCGGCACGGGGCTGTTGTTCGACTGGCGCTGCCTGGCATGCCTGTTGTTCTTCGTGCTCGTCTTTGTCTTCGAAGCGACGGGCCGGGGGCATCTCAGGGAACTGGGCAAGTTGGATCCGGACGCCGTGCGCGCGGGCCAATGGTGGCGCATGTTCACCGCGGTCACGCTGCACGCGGACGTGGCGCATCTGTCGGCCAATGTCACGACCGGAGCGTTGATGCTGGGGCTGGCATTCGGGGCGTATGGACCGGGCTTGGGAATGTTGGTGTCGTACCTGGCGGGGGTGCTGGCGTTCGCCGCGGAACTGTGGTTCGTGCCCCGGCCAAGTCTGGGCGCCTCGGGCATGGTCCTCGGCGCACTGGGACTGTTGACCGCGCAGTGGCTGAAGCTCATGCGGCACGGACTGACGCCGTGGCAATTCGTCGTGCGCGGCGTGCTGGCGGGGTGCCTGCTGCTGATTTTGCTCGGGTTGAGTCCGGAGGAACAAGTGGATGTGTTCGCGCACGTCGCGGGGTTTTGCGCCGGCCTGGCGATGGGGATAGTGCTGGCGTGGCTGCCGCAAAGCGTGCTGCGCAACGCGTGGTTGGAGCGCGTGGCGCTGGTCACGACAGCGGCACTTGTGTTTGGTCCGTGGTGGATGGCGCTGACGGCGGGCAGGTGAATCTGCCTGCTCGCGTAGCTGCGACCGTGAGGTCGCAGGAAGGAGGCGCAAAGGGTTCGGCTGCCGCTACGTTATTCCCGCTTGAGAATCCTTCCTGCGACCTCACGGTCGCAGCTACGCGACGTTCATGGAATCTTCAGTAACTCGCCCATCGTCCAGGCGTCTTCCCGGTTCTCAGTTTCCTTGCGGACCTGCTTGACGGACTCCGGCGACACCGCCGGGAAGGTGTGTCCCCACTCGCGGCGAACGTAGGTGAGGACCGAGGCTACCTGCTCGTCGTCCAGCACGCCGAGCGACGGCATGTCCAACTCGAACTCCTCGCCCTTGACTTTGAGTTTCCCGCGCATGCCGTGAAGGACGATGCGAATCATGCGCTTTTCAGAACCGGCGACCCACTCCGACCCGACCAACGGCGGCGCCAACCCGGCCTGGCCAAGCCCGTGTTGCTGATGGCAGGCGAGGCAAACCTGCTCGTAGAGCCCCTTGCCGGCGTCGAAGCGTTTTTGTTCCTCCCCAGAAAGAGGCGCGGCTTTCGCGACGGCCGTCGGGGGCTTGCTCGGTGGTTTCGCCGGAAGGGCGAACGCGGCGACGTCACGCGCCAGCGGAACGCGGGAGTTCTTCGCGATGGACGCGAGGAGATTCGTCGCTTTGGGATCCTTCTTGAGCAAGCCGAGCGTGAGTGCAAGTTGCGTCTGCACCTCGGGGGCGGCGTCGGTCGCGAGCTTGAAGATCCTCTCGCCCAGTTCGGAGCCTCCTCCCTGTTCCAAAAGCGGCTCAGCGAGCCGGATGCCGGCGGCGCGCAGCTTGGGATGCGAACTTGCAAGCGTCGCCTGGATATCCTCGGTCTTGATTTGGCCCAATCCTTCGAGGGCCCACAACGCATGAAGACGTGGGACAATATTCGTTCCACTGAACGTCATTGAGCGCAAGGCCGGCGCAACCGATGCATCGCCTCGTTCGACCAGCAAACGCTGGGCAGTGTCGCGCCACCAGCCGTTGGGATGGGAGAGTTTTGCGACCCACTCCGTGGGGCTGGCCTTCGAGAGCCGCGGCGGGTCGTTTTTGGGCGAGGACCGCGTCCCGGCGACCCGCCAGATGCGGCCCTTGTCGAACACCTTCTCTAATCCTCGGTCCTCAATCTGGCCCCGCAGGTAAGAGGTGACAAACATCCTGTGTTGGATGATGCCGCGATACATGTCCACGATGTAAAGCGCGCCGTCCGGACCCGTGTAGAGGTTCACCGGGCGAAACAACTCGTCGGTGGAAGCGAGGAATTCGTGTTTGTCATACGCATTGTGCGCGGTGAGCGTTCCGGCCTGGTCGCTGAGCACATCCTGACGGATCAGGTTCCCGGCGGGGTCGCAAACGAAGGCGTTACCCGCGCAGCCAGGCAACGCTTCGCCGCGGTAAATGCAGGTGCCGCACGCGGCGGTGAATTTTTCCAGCGTGCCGTCGGCGCGCAGCACTTTGGGCTGGTACCCGCGATTGACTCCGGGGTTCATGCGCGCCGGCCAGACGATTTGCTCCTTGGCGATCTGGACACCAATGCCCGGCGCCTTTTGCCAGCCACCGAAATAGTGCGAGGCCACGAGATCCCCGCGGAGGTGATCGCTGTTCGCCGTGTAGAAGAGCCGGCCGAAGTCATCCTGCGACATGCCCCACTGGGCCCGTTGCGGGACCGGCTCGCGTTGCCACTTGCCGCCGATGAACCGGTAGCGCCAGGGGTGGTAGAGGCAGTAAATCCAATTGTCCATCGCCAGAACGAGCGAGTTCGCCGTGTGCTCCGGGTTCTGTTGGCTGCCGAAGTCGGTCGCCACGGCGACGCGCGGGCCAGGCTTGTCGCTCTCGATTGGGTAGAACCACAGGTGCGGCGGCTCGCCGATCAACACGCCGCCGCGCACATGCAACAACGCCCGCGGCATCACGAGACCGTCGACAAACACGGTGTATTTGTCCGCGGTGCCGTCGTCATCCGTATCCTCCAGAATCGAAATGCGGCCAAGAGGACTGTCTTCGCCGGTGCCTTCGACGTTTCGCATGAAGCTGCGCATCTCCACGACCCATAAGCGCCCTTCGGCGTCGAATTGCGCGGCCACCGGCGATTCGATCATCGGCTCGCTGGCGAACAGTTCCACGCGGAAGCCGGGCCGCAATTTGAACTTTTTCACCGCTTCGTCCGGCGACAACGGCGGGGCGGGGGGAATCTGCTCCTTCGGAATGCGGGCGACTTGCGTTTCCCCCTTTCGGTCGCCGCGCTGGGCGTTTGCGAGACCGAGTGAAAGCGCCATTGCGAGCGCGACGCTGACTGCGAACTTGAGATTCGTTCTGCGGCCCATGAATGGCAATTGGCGACGTTGGACGGCCCCTGTGCGCCCGGTATTCTAGGCTGGTTGCCAAAAGTCATTTCCGAAATGGTGGGGCAAACCTGTCGGTTTGCCGCGGCGCCCAGCAGGGCGCCGCCCACCATTTCGGAAATGACTTTTGGCAATCAGTCTAGTGTCGCCGAAGGGAAGCCTGGATGGTGGAGCCGAGGGGATTCGAACCCCTGACCCCCACAATGCCATTGTGGTGCTCTACCAACTGAGCTACGACCCCATCCGTCAAAGGGGAGTGGCACGGTAGGAAATGGAGCTTCGCATTGTCAAAGACTTATTTCGGTTCCAGCGGGCGGAAAATCCCCGCTTTGCAACCGGGAGCGAACCGACTACTGTCGCCGGCTTTGTTGGCCGGGCGCATCTCTGGTTGCGCCGGCAATGGAACACCGAACCCGATGGCCATCATTGTCCAGAAATACGGCGGCACGTCCGTCGGCGGCACCAGCCGCATCAAGAATGTTGCCGCGCGCATCGCCAAATTCCGCGACCGGGGCGACCAGGTGGTCGTGGTCGTCTCCGCGATGAGCGGCGAGACAGATCGCCTCATCCAGATGGCTCGCGAAATCATGCCCCTCCCCAGCGAACGGGAGATGGACATGCTCCTGGCCACCGGCGAACAAACCACCATCGCCCTCACGGCGATGGCCCTGCACGCCTTGAACCTGCCTGCCATCAGTCTCACGGGCGCCCAAGCCGGCATCGTCACCGATGGGGTTCATACCAAGGCCAAGATCAAGAACATCACCCCCAGGGAAATCCACAAGCTGCTGGATGCGGGCAATGTCGTGATCGTCGCCGGCTTTCAGGGGCAGACATCCGAAGGGCAAATCACGACCCTGGGCCGCGGCGGCTCCGATCTCACGGCCATCGCGCTGGCGGCGGCGCTCAAGGCCGACTTGTGCCAGATTTATACCGACGTCGATGGCGTCTACACCGCCGATCCGCGCATTGTTCCGGGCGCGAAAAAGCTCGACGAAGTGTCCTACGATGAAATGCTCGAACTGGCCGGCCTGGGCGCCAAAGTCATGCAGAGTCGCTCGGTCGAGTTTGCCAAAAAGTTCGGTGTCCTCTTCGAAGTCCGTTCCAGCCTCAATGACAACCCCGGCACCCTCGTGAAAGAAGAAACCGCCCACATGGAAGGCGTCGTCGTGCGCGGCGTCGCCCTCGACAAGAACCAGGCTAAAGTCACTCTTGCCCACGTGCCCGACAAGCCGGGCGCGGCCGCGCGCATCTTCAACGCCATCGGCGCGGCCGCCATCAACGTCGACATGATCGTCCAGACCGCCAGCCACGGCGCCAGCGGCTCGACGGACATCAGCTTCACCACGGACAAGGCCGATCTGCTCAAGGCCCGCAAAGTGCTCGATGGCATCAAGGCCGAAGTGGGATTCAAGGAAGTCATCGCCTCCGAAAGCATCGGCAAGCTTTCCATCGTCGGCGTCGGCATGCGAAGCCACACCGGCGTGGCCGCCCGGATGTTCGAGGCCCTCGCGCAGGCGGGAGTGAACATCGACATGATCTCGACCAGCGAGATCAAGGTCAGCGTCGTCATCGACCTGGCCAAAGGCGAAACGGCGATGAAGGTCGTGCACGCGGCGTTTCTTGGGTGAGCCTCACGTGCTGCGGTCGACACGCCGCGCTCCTTTCCAGACCCGCTCGCGATTGAGGCCTCCGGTGCCCCAAGGCCCTATTTTCAAGCGGCCGTTTTGCCACCCTCCGGCGCCAGGGGCGCAACGGCGGCTTTCGCGCGCGCCTCGGCATCGGCCTTGGTTTTTGCGTCGGCTTCAGCTTTAGCCTTGGCCTCGGAGTCGGCTTTGCCTTTCGCTTCGGCCTTGGCTTTCTCCGCAGCAAGCGCGGCGTCCGATTCGGCGGCGTCCTTGGGATGAATCTTGCGGTAATGCTCGTTGGGCTTGGCGAGTTGGTGTTTGTCGAGCAACAGCCCCCCGAAGCGGTCCGTGTTCGACAACTCGAATTCGGTGTCCATCTTGATCGCCTCGAACGGGCAGACCTCGACGCAGATCTGGCAGCTCATGCACACCGAGAGGTCGATGTCGAACGTGGCCGGATAAAACTGCAACTGCTTCTTGTAATCCGGCTTCTTGTCCTTGCCCTTGACGATGTAGATGCACTGGGGCGGGCACTCCTTCTCGCAAATCTGGCAGGCAACACACCGCAACCCGGCCTGCGCATCGTCGCCGTCGTAAACCAGGAACGGAAACTGGCGCGTGGCTTCCTTGAGGGGCAGGCGTTCCTCCGGATACTCGACGGTCGTCAATCGCGCTTCGCTGTCGGTGTAACTGCCGACGAAATTGCGCGCCGTCTCGACGAAGCCTTTGACCAATCCGGTGCCTAGCATGGAGGCAACGTACCTTCTGAAAGGTCCAAGTTCAAAGCTCAAAGTTCAAAAGGAAGCCCCAGCCTCAAGCTGCAGGTTGACTTCCCCATACCGAGTGCATAGGGTGATGGGTAATGACGAACCAGACCGCCATTCAAGAACCGGTCGTCAGCCTCACCCAGAGCGCCGCCGAACACGTTCGCAGCCTGATCAACAGCAAGCCCGAGGACGCCGGCAAGTGCCTTCGTGTTTACGTCGAAGGCGGTGGCTGTTCAGGCATGCAGCACGCCATGACGGTGGACGAGAAGCGCGAGGGCGACTTTGCCGCCGAGTTTTTCGGCGTGGCGGTGGTTGTCGACCGCGTGAGCGCCGAGTACCTCCAGGGTGCCACCATCGATTATTCGGATGAGTTGACTGGAGGTGGATTCAAAGTCAACATCCCCCGCGCCCAAGCCACCTGCGGTTGCGGAAAGAGTTTCGCGGCCTAGCCGGAACACAGGAGTTCCGTCAGGCTAAAATGCGCCGTCCCGTGTGATGCGGGGCGGCCTTTTTGTAGGAGGTGATTCTGCAAGGAGCTTGAATTTCCAAGGTTGCATCTTTGCTCAGAATGTCACATGATCGTAACACGGTTAGCCGCAGCAACCGGTTACAATTCTGTCTTCAGAACCAGACCAAACTTTCGCCGAGGCGCGGGCATTGGCGAGCCAGTTTGTCTCTTCATCCAGCAAGCCCGCGGGAGTAGACCTGAACATATGAAGAGCCATCATGTCGGTTCGTGGTCGGGGGTTATTGCAGCCTTTGGGTTTTGTCTGGCGATGCCCGCAGCAGGGGCCGGCCAATCGGCCGTCGTGTTCGGCCTGACCAACTCACCCATAGGCACAGCGAGCCTGGAGCAACGCGGCAACGATCTCGTCGTGCATGGCTTCGACAGCGGAGGCATCAGCGGGACCCGGCTCACCGGCTTTCCTCGGGGCATGGAAGGCGCCTACGGTGTGTCCGTCCACTTGGGGCAGGCCGATGCGGGTGTCTTCGTTTATCCCTACAGTTACTATGAATTTGGCTCGGGGTCGTTCCTCGTGGGCAAAGCCATCGGACAGCTGGACGGGCAAGAGGACCAGCTGATTTCAGTCATTTCCGCTTCCAAAGCGGGCTATGGAAATTATTGGGCTTACGTCGACTTCAGCAGCATTGGCGCGTTCCAACTGCGCTACGAACTGTATTCCGGCGGCCAACTCGTGGCGGCGACGACCAATGGGCCCAGTGGCATCTCCATTCTCACGGAGTCGGAATACTCCCCTCGCGGCAACCCGTTCTGGCGGCTGCCCGATGGCGGGATCGCGGCGGTGATCGAGCTCACGGTCACGCCGGCGGTGCGGTTGCCCGGCTTTGAGCCGAGCGACGCGTATGCCTACGGCGACCGTATCCTGGTGCGGCCCCTGGACGCGCAGGGCGAAGTAGGCCGGATCTCGCGCGTGGATGTCACCGCGGGCGGACCGCTGAGCGACTTCGTGGTCACCGACGAGCGGTTGGGCGCGTTCCAGCACGTACACAAGGCTCTTGGCCAATCGCTCTTCAGCGCTTCGGCCGATCAACTCACCGTCACCGGCCTTGTCCCGGGCTCGAACGAGGAACTGGGCGTGCTGGTGGAATTGGAGGAGTCCCGGTCGTTCGAAATGGCCTTGGCGCCGCTCGATCTTTCCAGCAATGGGGCCATTGTTGCGGGCGCCGTGAGCAGTTTCGAGAATGGCGGGAGCGAGTTTCTTGGCTACATAGGCGTACGCAACCTGAACGGCGCGCGAACGGTGTTTGGCGACTTGTCCCTGTTTGAAGGCGGGCTGTCCCTGAGCGTCTATCGCGACGGTTGCCAGAGCGGAACAACGGGGTCCCCCACATTGATGCCGAGCGTGGGCGTGACGGGCGCGGCGCGAGTCATAGGGTTCAGTGCGACGGCGGACGCGGGGAACCGGCGGCCCGGTTTTTCCGTCCGGTTCGAGAGCGCGACTACGTTTACGCTTCCAGGCGGCCTCGTGATGACGGGCGACGAATTGCGCTTCCGGGCGACGCGTCCCGTGCCTGCGGACCGCCTGAAGTCGTTCAGCCTCGTGGCCTCGAATCTGCCGGCGATCGGCATCGTGGGTGAGGGCGACGTGGACGTCATAACCCTGGGCGATTACCTGCCGGAACTAACCGCGGGGGCCTCCACCAGGCTCATGGAAAGCACGGTCAATGGCGGCGCCCAGACCTTCCGCCAATCCGCCTCTCCCACGCAACGCAGTGGCGTGCCGCTCGTATCGCTGAGCGAAACACTGCAACAGGCCCTGTTCCGCGCCAGCTTGTTCGCCTGGCACGACGACGCTCTCTGGTTCCACGGTGCCGACAGCGCACTTGGGCTATTCAGCGCCACCGGGGTGCGGCTGCTTCCCGTCCAACCGTCGAGAGGCAAAACTTACGCCGGCGCCGGGAGCTTTGTGTGGCACAACCCCGCTTCGGCGACCGACACGCCCGTGCAGGTGCAAGCGACCGCCCGTGCAGCGGGCTTCGAGGTGGTGACCACGCCCGCCGGGAGCTTCTACGCGTTGCGCCTGGAGACCAGCCTGGTGTTCGGGCCTTCGGCCGAAACGAGCGCGCCTCGAGCCTGGCATACGACCAATTGGCTGGCTCAGGGTGTCGGCATTGTGGCGATGGCCGAAAGCGAGCACTTGGCGGATGGTTCCACTCGCCGGCGGCAAGGCGTGGTTTCTTCCTACAATGTCATCACGTCGATTCCGTTGGCCCCGGTGGTCAATGTCGGCGCCAATCCAGTCTTCACCGTGACGGCGGCGAGCGAGAAAGAAACGGTATTGCAATGGCACAAGAACGGCGTGGCGTTGCTGGAGGGCATTGGCAGCCAACTCCTGTTGGCCAATGCGCAGCCGTCGGACGCCGGGCTCTACTCCGTCGTCTCGAGCAATGCAGCAGGGGTGGTGTCCGCGCCCATCGCCACACTAGGCGTGACGCGATTCGAAGAGACGCCCGACTTCCGCGCGTGGCACGGCACGGGCCCCGGGTTTGTAGTGGATCAATTGGTGGCAGGAGACCAGTCGGGAAACGTCTATTACGCCGGCTCGTTGCGCGACTCCATCAGCTTTGAAACCAATGTCATCAACGACCTGGGACAAGAGCGCACTCTCTTCGTGGCGAAGTTCGATACCAACGGCCATCTGCTGTGGGCCACGACTGCCGATGGGCCGGGGAACGAATCCCTGCAAAGCCTTGCGGTCGACGCCGCGGGCGACGTTTACCTCTACGCCAATTACCAGCGCGCGATCACCCTGGGTGGCTTCACGCTCGAAAATGACGGCTTTGTCAACGCCTTCGCCGCGAAACTCAGTGCCGCAGGGGATTGGCTTTGGGCCGTGCAACCCACGACGACCAACTGGCTGTCCGGTACCCGTTCAGCTGTGGACTCCTCAGGAAACCAACTGATTTCGGGCATATTCTTCGGCACGATGCAGATCGGAACCAATGTACTCACCAGCCTCAACAACGAAAGTTCCCTCTTCTTTGCGAAACTAGACCCCGATGGCGAGGTGCTTTGGGCCACGAAGTCATCCGCGCCGTACCTGTATCTTTCGGACGTGGCCGTTGACGGTACCGGTGGATACTACGTGAGCGGCCAGTTCACGGAAAGGTTGCGCCTGGGCGGATTGGATTTGGTCGCTGGCGCCGACCGCATAGAAGGGTTCCTGTTGCGGCTTAACGGCGACGGAAGCGGCGCGTGGGGCAAGTTGCTCGCCAGCGCCGCCGAACTGGAGGTCGCAGACGATGGCAGCCTGTACGTGCAAGGCTCGTTTACGGGCACGCTCGACCTGGGCGGCGCAATTCTGACCGGCGCGCCTGAGCGTTGGGCCCAAAACCGCTATGTTGCGCGGCTGCGGCCCGACGGCAGCGCGGCTTGGGCCCGAATGTTGCCTCCAATCACTTATGTCTCCTACCCAGGCATGGTGGCGGACTCCGCCGGAAACATCTATCTCGCGGCGTCCGGTTTCGGCCAGGTGACCGTGGGCGAAACTACCTTTTTGGGAGGGGGCGACTACGCCAGCTTGTTGCTCAAATACAATGCGGACGGGCAACGGGTCTGGGCGAAACAAGTCACAGGAGTGTCAGGTCCGTTCATCTATTCCCTGGGGCGGGACGGCCTCGGCAGCGTGATTTTCTCCGGGCACTTCGGCAACTCTGTCCGTATCGGCGCAACGAATTTCAGTGGAAACGGATTCAATCCTCTGCTCGTGAGGATGCGCCCGGCTGTGCCGCCGACGCTGACTCAACATCCACAGTCGGCCACCGTCAATCCGGGTGCCAGTGTGAGTTTCACCGCGGCTGCCACGGGCACGGCGCCGATCGAGTTCCAGTGGCGCCGGGATGGCGCGGACCTCCCGAACGCAACCAACTCCACGTTGACTCTCGCCTCTGCCCAGGCAGGTGATGCCGGCGTTTACACATTACGGGTGCGCAACGGCGGAGGCCTGGCCTTCAGCCGGTCGGCGATGTTGGAGGTAAATCTGCCGAACGCCGGCAGCGTCGCGTTCAGCGCCGCGAACTTCGGCGCCAGCGAAGCCGCCTGCCACGCCACCATCACGTTGGCTCGCACCGGCGACATTTCACGGCCGGCCACAGTGACCGTCGAAACGGCCGATGGATCCGCAAAGGCCGGCGTGGATTACTCGCCGCTGACAGCCGTGCTCGCTTTCAACCCGGGAGAGGGCGCGAAAACGTTTGAATTGCCCATCACCCAGGACGCGCTCTATGAGACGCCGAAGACGCTGGTGCTTCGCTTGTGTTACCCAGGCGGCGGGGCGACGCTGGGCGTGCCGGCCATCGCCACGCTGACGATTACGGATGATGATTCGCCGGCGCCGGTCATCCTTTCGCAGCCGCGCGGCCGGCTCATTGGAAATGGCGCCACGGTCAGTTTCAGCGTCACGGCCAACGGAGCAGCGCCCCTGGAGTACGAATGGCGCAAAGGCGGCCTCCCCTTGCCAGGCGCGAACGGTTCCACGTTCACGCTGTCACCGGCGCTTCTGGCGGACGCCGGGCTCTACTCCGTGCGCGTCCACAACGGAGCCGGAGAGGTCCTTAGCGCCGACGCGATGCTGACCGTGCTGCCGCTCCCGCAAATCCTGGTGCAACCACAAAGCCAGTCGGTTCCCTACGGTGAAGCCGTTGAATTCAGCGTGACTGCCACCAGCAGCGTACCGGTGGTCACCCTGCCCTTCTCGCGGATGGGCACGGGGCCGACAATGGACACCTTCCAGGTTCCGAATTCCATCCGCCGGGGCGTCATCACGATCCAGACCGACTTTGGCAGTGAAGCCGATTCGCTCAGCGTGTTTATCGGCAAGGTCCTGGTCTATTCGACGGGCCTGACGACCGACCAGACCGTCCACCATGTCGGGTTTGATTACTCCTATCCGCCGCCCATCGAGTTCGTGATCGACATGGAAGAAGGCGGCGGCAGCGATGGATGGTCGTACATGGGCGAAATCCTCACGGAACCGCTGCGCTATCGATGGCAGCAGAACACTCAGGAGCTGGCGTTCGTGTACGGGCCGAGTTATTCGATATCCAGCGCGACGATGGTTCATACCGGCGTCTACAATGTCGTCGTGAGCGACGCACTCGGCACAGTGACCAGCCAGCCGGCGACGCTGACACTGACGCCGCCCGTGCTGCGCATCCACCGACTCACTCTTAGCCCGCCTCAAGTGCTGCTGTGGTGGACTTCACCGGACCACTTTGCCGAACGTACGTTCGAGTTGCCCAACGGTGCCTGGGAGTGGCTTTCATACCCTTACAGCGGAACCATCCTCGACGCGACAAACCGGCAGGAGTACTTCCGGTTGCGGCTGGGGCAGCCGCCGTCGGATTAGGGCGTCAGGTGGCGCGGCCTTCCTAGGCCGCTGCTAGAGTGAATGCCAAAAGTCATTTCCGAAATGGTGGGCGGCGCCCTGCTGGGCGCCGCGGCAAACCGGCAGGTTTGCCCCACCATTTCGGAAATGACTTTTGGCAACCAGTCTAATCAAAAAACAATGAGCACCCCATCCGTCTCGCTCGGTTATGTGATTCTGTATGTCAAGGATGTCTCGGCAAGCCTGGCATTTTACGAAAAGGCGTTCGGTCTTTCCCGACGCTTTTTCAATGATGACGGTGGTAAGGCTTATGGAGAACTGGAAACCGGAGCGGCCCGTCTTGCCTTCGCCAGCCTTCAAATGGCCAACGAGCATTTGAAACAGGAAGTCGTGGCCGCCTCCTTGGACAAGGCGCCGCTGGGTGTTGAGATTGCATTAGTAACGTCAGATGTTCCCGCATTGTATGACCGTGCGGTGAAAGCCGGGGCGACCTCGGTGAGTGAACCGGCGACCATGCCGTGGAAACAAACCGTGGCATACCTCCGGGATAAGGACGGACACCTCGTTGAGCTTTGCACCCCTCTTCCGTGACGACCAACGGATGGCGTTCTTGCACCGTCTCCGATAATGCCGAGTCGCGAAGACAAAAAGGGGATTCCTAGGTTTCTAGACTGGTTGCCAAAAGTCATTTCCGAAATGGTGGGGCAAACCTGCCGGTTTGCCGCGGCGCCCAGCAGGGCGCCGCCCACCATTTCGGAAATGACTTTTGGCAATCACTATAAGAATCACCCCGCCAAACTCGGCATTATCTGATAGCGACGCGCCCTCCCTGAAATGAAAGAGCGCCGGCAGGCTGCCGGCGCTCCGAGTTCCATGTTTGGACCCGCGCTTTAACCTGCCGGTTCCTTCTGGCGGTCGGCCTCGGCTTTGCGCTCTTCGTCGGCGGCGTCGAAGGCGTGCTGGAGCGCGACGAGATCTTCGCCCGGCTTGAGGCTGTCGAGGAGTTTCTGCTCTTCGCGCAACTGTTCCTCGCTATAGCTGGCAGCCTTGATCGAAAGACCAATGCGCCGGTCGCCCTTGTCGATCTTGATGACGCGGGCCGTGACATCCTGGCCGGGCTTGAGCACGTTTTTAATCTTGTCGACACGCTCTTCGCTGACCTGGCTGATGTGAACCAAGCCGTCGATGTCGTGCGCCAGGCCGACAAACGCGCCGAAGCTGGCCAGCTTGGTGACTTTGCCGCTGACGAGGTCGCCCACCTTGTAATACTTGTCGATGTTCGCCCACGGGTCTTCCGCAAGCTGTTTCATGCCGACGGCGATGCGCTGGTTGGCCTTGTCGATTTCGAGCACGACCACTTCGACTTCGTCCCCCTTCTTGATGACTTCGGAGGGGTGATTGATCTTGCGCGTCCAGGAGAGGTCCGAGACGTGAATCATACCGTCGAGCCCTTCTTCCAACTCGACGAAGGCGCCGTAGCTGGTCAGGTTGCGAACCTTGCCCTTGATCTTCGTACCGGGCGGATACTTCTCGAGGGCCTTATCCCACGGGTTGGCCTCGAGCTGGCGGATGCCCAGCGAGATCTTTTGTTCATCCTTGTTGACGCCCAGCACGACGGCCTCGACCATTTCGCCCTGCTTGAGGACGTCGCTCGGTTTGCCGATGCGTTTGGTCCACGAGAGTTCCGTGACATGGACGAGCCCTTCGACCCCCGGCTCAAGCTCGATGAACGCGCCATAAGGCACGAGGTTGACGACCTTGCCCTTGACCCGCTGGCCGGTGGCGTATTTGGTCTCGATGTCGCTCCAGGGATTGGCCAGCTTCTGCTTGAGGCCGAGGCTGACGCGTTCCTTTTCCTTGTTGATGTCCAGCACGACGACATCCAGTTCCTGGCCGACCTTGAGCATTTCGCTGGGGTGCCCAATGCGGCCCCAGGACATGTCGGTGATGTGGAGCAGGCCGTCGAGGCCATTGAGATCGATGAAAGCGCCGAAGTCGGTGATGTTTTTGACCGTGCCCTTGCGGATGTCGCCAGGGGTCATGTCGGCGAGCAGCTTTTGGCGCCGCTCGTTGCGTTCCTGTTCGATGAGTTCGCGCCGGGAGAGCACAATGTTCTGCCGCTCCTGGTTGATCTTAACGACTTTGAAATCGTAATTGTTGCCGACGAACTGGAGCAGGTTTCGCGGCGGAATGACGTCGATCTGCGAAGCCGGCAAAAAGGCCTCGACCCCGATGTGGACGATAAGGCCGCCCTTGACGACGGCTTTGACCTTCCCATTGACGGTGGCCCCTTCGTTGGCAATGGTCAGGATGCGTTCCCAATTCTGTTTGAACTCAGCCTTCTCCTTGGAAAGCACGACCATGCCTTCCTTGTCTTCGAGTTTTTCGATGAGCACATCCACCTGGTCGCCGACCTTGACGGTCTTGATGTCCGCGAATTCGTTGGCGGCGATGACCCCTTCGCTTTTGTAGCCGATGTCCACCAGTACTTCTTTGGAGCGGACTTCGATGACGGCACCTTTGACAATTTCGCCTGCCGCAAAGCGCATCGCGCTGTGCTTCATGGCTTCTTCCATCGTGAGCATACGGATTCTGTCGAATGGACTGCGGGAGGCCAGGTCGGGCGGCAAGCGCCCGGCGAAGTCTCCATTGCCCTAACGGACCTGACGTTGCGGTGGCAACGGAGGGTTAATGGTTAGGTTACGGGTTTACTGTTTTTTCTCAGCCTGTACGGGCGTCCGCACACACGGCGCCCAAGCGGAAGAACAGCTTAGGCACAAATGGGCCCGGCGCAAGGTGAATTTTTGGGGACATCCAGAGTCCGTACTGGGCCCGAGGCCGGGGGACTCATCAGTTCCACAGATGAACCCCAAAAATCCGAGGTTCAGTCACCCTGCGTCTCCCCCAACTGGAACCGAACGAAGCGGCGAATCGTAATCTCATCGCCCAGTTGCTTGGCAACCGAGGCGACGTGTTCCCTGATGGAAACCTCCGAGTTCCGCTTGACGAAGCCCTGGTCGACCAGACAGAAACCCTGATAGAACTTCTCAAGCTTGCCTTCCACGATCTTGGCGATCGCCTGAGGAGGCTTGCTCTTGACCTGTTCGGTGGCGATTTCCTTTTCCTTCGCCAGCACGTCGGCCGGTACCTGGTCGCGCGTCACAACGTGCGGATGGGCCGCAGCGATCTGGAGCGTGATGTCCTTGACCAGTTGCTTGAAGTCGTCGCTGGCGACCGTGGCCTCCTTGCCCGCGCCCACTTCGACGAGCACGCCGATTTTGGCGCCGGCGTGAATGTAGGCGGCGACCAGCCCATTGCCATTCACTTCGATGCGATGATGGCGGGCGATCTTGATGTTTTCTCCAATCTTGGCGACGGCAGCAACGCGCTCGGCTTCCAAGTCGGTGGCGGGGTTGGCTGCGAGCTTCCGGGCGACGTCGTCGCAAAAGGCTTTGAACGTCTCGTTGCGCGCGACGAAGTCCGTCTCGCAATTGATTTCGACGAGCAGGCCAAGGCGGCCGCCGGGCGCGACGTGTTGCACGATGGCCCCTTCCAGGGTGGCGCGGCCAGTCTTCTTGCCCGCGCTGGCGATGCCTTTCTTGCGCAGGATGTCGACGGCGGTCTCGAGTTCGCCCTTGGCCTCACCGAGGGCTTTCTTGCAGTCCATCAAGCCCGCGCCGGTCATCTCGCGGAGCTTGCCAACATTGGCAGCACTGATTTCAGACATAGGAACAGTTGATTTGAGAGTTGAGAGGGCGCCTGCGCGGGCTCGGACGCTCGCGACTACGCCGGCGAGAGCGCAGCTTCGGCGGCCAGAGGCACCGCCACGGCTTGCGCAGCCTGCGCAGCCACAGCCGGTGCTGACGCCGTTTCCTCAGGCGCGGCTTCGGGCTCGTCGCCCTTGCGGCGGGAAGCTTTCGAGTCGTATTCGTTGCGCGCCGCGCTGATGGTCTGGACGATGGCCGTCAGGATGACGCGCACCGAGCGAATGGCATCGTCGTTGCCGGCGATGGGATAGGAGGTCAGGTCGGGATCGCAATTGGTGTCCACAATGGCCACGATGGGGATCTTGAGCCGACGGGCTTCGTTGACGGCGTTGTGTTCGCGCTTGATGTCGATGACGAACATCGCCATCGGAAACTTCTCCATTGAGCGGATGCCTTCAAAGTGCTTCTGGAGCCGGGCGGCTTCGCGCCGATACATCGACTGCTCCTGCTTGCCGTATTGCGCCATCGTGCCGTCGGTGTCCCATTTTTCGATTTGCTTGAGCCGGGCGATGGAGCGTTTGACGGTCTGGAAATTGGTAAGGGTGCCGCCCAGCCAGCGTTCGACCGCGTAAAGCTGGCTGCAGGCCTTGGCCGCTTCGCGCACGGCTTCCTGGGCTTGCTTTTTGGTGCCCACGAACAGCACCTGGCCGCCCCTGCGCACGGTGGAGCCCAGAAAATCGCAAGCGGTTTCCAACTGCTTCACCGTTTTGGATAAGTCGATGATATGGATGCCGTTGCGGGCGTCGAAGATGAACGGCTTCATCTTGGGGTTCCATCGCTTGGTCTGGTGTCCGAAGTGGACGCCTGCTTCCAACAGTTCTTTGATGCCAATGCTCAGCACAGAGTTCCTTAGGTTCGGAGCCACTGAATGCTTCAGCGGCCATCCCGCGGAAACGGGATTGAGTTAGATGTTGTTGTGGCCGGCCGGACCCACACGGACCCGGCGCTATCAAGGCCGTTTCTCTACCCTTCTGCTCTCCACCAGCACAGCAGGCTTCGGGCCGAAGGGACGGGGAACCTAGCAGGGAATGGGTGGTCGGCAAGCCTATTTTTGGCCGGATTTGGAAAGATTGTCGCCCGTTTCGCTCGTTTCGCTCGTTTGGCGCTAACACCTTCGCTGGAAAGTGTGCTTACGCTGCCAGCCATGATTGACGCGATACTGGACCGTCGTCCGGTGGTTCCGAATTCCGAGCCGTCGCGGCGGCGCAGAGGTTCTCGCCTCGGCGGAGCCTCCGCCCCAGGCTGCATCAAAGCCAGTCAAACCGAATCAAGTCATTCACGCCCAACCAAGCCATGTCGACCCAATTCAGGAAATCGTCGGTCGCCTCGGTGTGTTCGAACCGGTCAATGTGACTCAAACCTGGTCAAACCTTGTCCAACTAATTCAGCCCCAGTTAAACCTTCTGTTTCGCAGCGAGTTACGACCGTCCAATGTCCCAACTGCCCTCCGGCCAACCACAACTTCCGCGTGACACCTTCCCCGTGCCCGCCACAGACTCCCCCGTGCCCGACGTCATCAAGCTTTCCTCCCCCGCTACCCGCGAGTATTGGGAGATTCCGGTGCTCTTCGAGGATCCACATCTCCTCGCCCTCGACAAGCCCGCCGGTCTTCTCACCTCGCCAGACCGCGACGACCCCACCCGGCCCAACCTGATAAAACTCCTCCACATTGGTATCGCGGAGAAAAAGCCGTGGGCGCGTGCGCGCGGTCTGGCCTACCTGGCCGCTTCCCATCGCCTCGAAGGAGGGGCCAGCGGCGTGATCCTGCTCGCGAAGACCAAGGCAGTCCTGATCGCGCTGACAAATGTGTTCGGCGTCGAGAAGCCCATCCGGAGCTACGTCGCCCTCGCGCAGGGCGCGCCCACCGGGGAACGATTTGAAGTGAATGCCCCGCTGGCCCCATTTCGCGGCCGCCCGGGAACGATGCGCGTCGATCCCAGAAATGGGAAACGCGCCCGGACGCTCTTCGAGACACGGGAACGATTCCAGGGATGGACGCTGCTGACGTGCTGGCCGCTCCAAGGCCGCACGCACCAGATCGGGACGCATCTGGCGCACGCGCGGATGCCCCTCGCGGGCGATCGGGCACACGGCGGACGGCCCTTGCTCCTGTCGAATCTCAAGCCCGACTACCGGCTCAAGGAAGGCCACGACGAACGCCCGCTCACAACCAGCATCGCATTACACGCCGAACAGCTCGCGATGCCCCATCCCGTCACGGACGCCCCGCTATCGATCTCGGCGCCGTGGCCGAAGGAATTGACTGTGGCGGTGAAGTATTTGAGGCGCTATGCAGCTCCCATCGGCCTACACGAATCTTGACGCGCATTTGGATATTCGGGATTCACCCGGGACTGACCACCCATTGTTGACCCTCGGCGCGGCCTTGTCCGTTTGGAAAGCTTGACAATACGCAGTCCGTCCTCAGCATCCAGTCAGATTCGGGGACTATTGCGGTGTGGAGTAGGGCGTGCTTTGGGATTCTTCGCAGCAAGGACGTTTCCGGACACCGAAGAGCAACAGAACGCGGACCTGCCATGCAGAGGGTCGTGTCCCTTGGTTCCGGTTCAGCGCAGAAAGGCAACTCATGTACAAATCATCCGACTCAAGACAGGTTTCCTTCGCATTCCTCGCCGTCGTGTTCTTCCAGACGCTCATCGCCACCTCCGCCTTAGCTCGGCCGCGCCCGCCACTGCCCCCGATGCCCGACATCGGTTTGCTCAATTCGTGGCGTTTCGATGACACGAATTCATGGGGCGCTGCCGGTTCGGCGCCGCTGGCGTGGCAGGGAGTGAGCTTTGCAGAAAGTTGGAGTGGTTACGCGCTCAGGGTGCCGCTTGGCAATGGCGGCATTGCGCGGTTCCCGGCGGCTCGGAAGGATGGGCACGAGAATCTTCGCTGTGATTCCGGCTCAGTCCGTTTTTGGTTCACGCCGGACTGGAGCAGTGCGAGCGCGGGCGGAAAGGGCCCGGGAACGTTCGCTCGGCTGCTCGAAGTAGGCGCGCCCTCCGAGAAGGCAGAGGGCTGGTGGGCGTTATACTTGGACCCGGAGGGCACAGCGATTCACTTCAGTGCACAGGCAGGTGGACAAAGTGCAGATTTTCTTAAGGCACCCATCGCGTGGAAGGCCGGAGAGTGGCATCAAGTCCTACTGACCTATGACGGGAAGCTTTCCGCGCTTTATTTGGACGGGCAGTTGGTGGTGGAGGGCGGCGGCGTCTCCGTCTGGCCGGATGACGCGACGATAGCCTACGGGTTTTGCTTAGGCGGCGACATGGCCGGGGCGAGCCTTGCGGGCGGCCAGTTCGATGACGTGGTGACGCTGGATCATCCGTGCTGGTCGTGGGAAGTGGAGTTCCATTACTCGTTCGCCGCCTCGGCTTCAAAGCTGGGCCCGATTTCCGCAGAAGAAGATGCCGCCCGGCAGGAGGCGGCGTCGAAGCGCCGGGCTGAACGTGAAGCCGCCTTGGCCGAGCAGCAGAACAGTCCGATGATGATGATGCAAAGTTCGACGAGTTGCGACACCAACGGCCCCGTGCGCCTCACGAACATCGTCTCCTCACTCCAGACCAACGGCACCGCCACCATCTCATTCGACATCCACGGTGGCGTGAACTACGAACTGTACGACGTTTTCCACGCAACCAATTTGGTCGGCGGGAGCATCACCAATTCGACCTGGCGATGGCTGGAGCAGGGGCCCACCTGCTACACGTACAGCTATACCAACGAGCCATTCAGCCAATCTTATTACGTGCTGGGCACGCGGGACGACTCGGATTTCGACGGCTTGCCCGACGCCTATGAGGGACTGGTCTCGCACAGCTCCCCTTTGCTGGCGGACACCGATGGAGACGGTATTCCGGATGGCGACGAGGACACCGACCTCAATGGCATCCCTGATCGAGCTGACTACAACGGGTTGACTCGTGCGGTCATCTACACCGTCGATTCCACGGCCGCCGAGGGAGGGGGCGGCGGGGAATTCAACATCCTGCTGCCCTCGCCCGCGCCGACCAACGGCACCACGATTGTGCTGAACCTGGGCGGCACCGCCGGCCACGAATCGGATTACCTGCTCTCGACCTTTTTCGGCTACATCACCAACGAAGTCGTCTTCCTTGCCGGGGAATACCAGAAGCGCATTTTCGTCACAGCTGTGGATGATGCTGTGCAGCAAACCCGCCCGCGAGCTGTGCAGGTGGCGTTGGTTTCTTCCGCCAATTACGCGCTCGATTCAACACCAGCCAGTGTATCTTTGGTGGATAACGACCTGCCCACTCTGGCTATCTTTGCTCTGGATGGAATCTCCTTCGAGCACACGAATGCGACAGGCGTCGTGACGAACAAAGGCAGGTTCCTGTTTCGCCGCTACGGCGACACAACCTCTCCGCTAAACGCGTGGTTCCACGTCACCGGCACTGCCCAAAACGGAGTCGATTACCCGGGGATGGGACCGGTACTCACGATCGCCGCTGGTAGCAACGACTTAGTCTTCGAACTGACGCCAATCCATGACACTGCGTTCGAAGGTGACGAGGACGTGGTTCTCGCGCTAATCCCAAGCCCTTTCACGGAGTACACGATTCATCCTGTGCGCACGACGGCTAGGATGGTCATCCAGGACGACGACCTGCCCGTCGTCAGCATTTCGGCTGTCGATGCCACGGCTGCTGAGTACGGTGGCGACAACGCCCTGATCCGCCTGCAACGCACCGGTTCGCTCGCGCAACCTTTGACTGTGGGACTTGCAATTTCTGGCACCGCCAGTAATGCCATTGACTACACGGCGATTTCCAACGTCGTGACGTTTGCGACAAACGTGAATCAGATCGACTTGATCATTCAGCCTCTCCAGGACGGCGTCGAGGAGACGGTGGAGACGATTATCACAACGATACGTGGCGGGCCCGGATACGTTTTGGCCGCTACGAATGCAGCGATGGCGGCTATCGACGACGACTCCCCGACGCGCTACATTTTGAATGCCGTGAAACAAACCACGGTATACAACACTCTTGCGCCGGACCCGCCGATTGATTCGCCGGCGGTCTTTGAGATTCAGCGCCGGGGCCGGTCCTCCTCCAGTGCCAGCGTGGGGTTCTTTGTGTACACCAATACCACTGCCGGCCTGCAGCTCTCGACCTTCTATCGGGTGACGGGGGACGTCTCTGGCCAGAACATTCTCTTCGCACCCTATGGCAGTCTCGCTCGCATCAATTTCACTTCGCCTGGCGGTATTCGCTCCGTCGGGAACCACTCGGTCATTCTCCAGGTTCCCTCGGTGACCAACGCCAGTTTCGACATTCGTTTCCTGCCAAATTGGCAGTTCGTTCGTTTTGAGGTTGTGGCGACCAACGCCATTGAAGGCACGACCACCAATGCACGCGTTCGGCTTTCCCGGTTGGTCGCGGATCCGGCGGTTTCGGTTTCCTTCACTGTTTCCGGAAACGCGCTTGGGACGGCTAGCGGTACCGATGCCGATCACAATCTGCCATCGCCCTTCACGCTGACAATCCCCAGCGGCGCTCTGTCGGTCGAGTCCAACATCATCGCGCTGGCCAACTCCGGTCCTGTCGGCTGGAAAAGCGTCGTCCTCACTCCGGACCTGGCGCAGACCAATGTCAGTCTCGACCCTCACCAGCCTTACTTCGTTTTTCTGCGCGAACAAGTCGCTGACCCGAACACGATTGCCGCGTACGATTCGGATCTAGACGGTCTGCCGGATTACTGGGAACTAGCCAACGGCCTTGGACCGCTGGACTTTCAGGATGCGGAAACCGACGCCGATGGAGACGGGTTGACCAACCTCGACGAGTATCAGTTCGGCACGAGCGCCCGCGCTGTGGACACGGATGGTGACGGCGCGAACGATTCGCGGGAAACCATTCAAGGTAGCGATCCCCTGGCAGCTTCAGACGGCGGTGTGCCGCCCCCCGAAGACGAGGTTGTTCGAATCCGGTTGAAGGTGGGCGACCACAGTCCCAGCCACTCCGAGCGTTATCGCCTGATTGTCGGGCCTGCCAATTTCCAAAGCCCAGGTGTGGGTCTTGTCGGACAACGAGTCTTCAAATTCCGACGCGGCCAAGCCTATCCGGTCCGGCTTCTGCACACGCAAAGCACGTTAATGCCACCCGACTATGACTATCTTCTGGAAATCCTGCCGGAAAACGATGGGGTGCCTGCGGCTTTCGTCGTAGACGACCCGCAAACCTTGCTTGGCAGTCATTTCAACGACGCTTCCTTCAGTAACAAGACCGCCTCGCTCATTGTGCCGAAGCTGGAGATTGTCTGGGAGGAAGTGCCCGGAAACGTCCCCCTCGATCCAAATCCCAATATTGAAGGCGGCTTGCGCGTTTTCCCGGACCACACCAGCCCAACGGACACAACTCCCCGCTATCTTGTCATCGCCGAGGTGCGGACAACTCCGCCGGTGCCAGGCCAGCACGTGTGGCTCAAATCGTTCGACGTGGACGATCCGACACGGCCCGTGGATGACCCGGGACGCCTCATTGACCCAAATCATTTTGTCGGTCTCGAAATCGGCAATGACAACCGGGGCATGCCACAGGAAGGAGTCCTCGGGCAGACCAATCTGACACTGGATCTTTTCGGCAAAGCCTTCACTACTTTCCAAGTTACGTTTCAACCGGGAGACAATTTTAGAGTGGCCACAGTGCTGGACACGCAGCGCGCCCGTGACCATCTCGATCTTCTACAAGTGGACAATCCATTCGCTCCGTACCTTGTCCCACCAGGCCAGCAGTCTGTACCGTTGTTCATAGGAGCGCTTTCCCCGATGCTGACGGTCTGGCGCAAGCTGCACTTGGAGTTTGATTCGATGACGGCGCCGCCAACGAACGGATTGGACGTCAACTTCGTCAGTGGGACAATCACCCGAGTTCGACTGAACTATCCCTCAGTCGGGCACTCCCTCATATACGTAATGCATGATGACATCGTGCAACTGGCTCACAATCTGTTCGAGAATGGCAAACTGCAGATTGCTGGTGTCGGGACATTCCGTACACTCAAGTCGACCTCGGGACCTGGAATAGCTCACTGGATTACTGACGTGGAGATTGACGGAGCGCCTACCAATGTTTTGAAGGGATTAGCTGTCACACTGTTCGATGACGACGACCAGTTCCTGGCGGGCGACGCGCTCTATCCGTCCATCCTGGGCTTACCATCGCCGCCGGTCCCGGTAACGTCAGCAAATAACGAACGCACAACGAACTTTGTCGAAGGGATAAAGTCCAGATTCGGTCTTGCCTACATCCTGCCGGTGGATGCCAATGCGCTCAATTGGAACGCGCAACGCACGATTCCGTTCAAGCGCCATGCCGCCCCTAGCCTCTCTGGCGGAATCTACGATGCAGGAAATCAAGAGCTGAATAGAGTCGATAGACCAGAGTTTTGGGCCTATACAGTTGTGTTCGGCTATCAGAAGCGATTTAGCGACGATGGAGACCCGAACGACGAGGCTCTCTTCCTCGGCGAGACCATCAAGAAAACTCTTATCTCACCGAACGGTTACAGCGTGCTGTACTTGGAGGCAATCCGGGATCGCCAATTTGCAGATATTGTCCCAATATCTTTTACATTGGCGAGTGACAAAAGCGTATTGATAGCGTCGTACCTGGGTACAGTGCAAAACGTCTTAGCACATGAGATTGGTCATGGTCCTGGCGACCAAGGCGAAAACGCAGATCACGCCGAGCGCGGGCTCATGGGGGCGGGACCTCAGGACAATACTGGAATCGACACAGTCGATAACATTCCGTTCCTTCGTTTCACACCGGCAACCATCCGACGATTTAGGTCCGCTGGAAAATGGACAGAATAGCCTGCATGCGGCCAATAATCGAAAAACGACAAGGTAGAAGGCGGCTAGGATTGCTGCTTTGCGTGTGCATTTCAGGCTGTCAGGCAAAGGCTGATCAGGCAGTCGTGGAATATGATGGCGCCGCATTCTTCGCTCGGCGTATCGCATTTTACGAACGCCAATTTCCAGGCGCAGTCGTCACAAACCTCCAACAAGTGTTCGTAGGCACTGAAGTGCCCTATTCGGAGCGGTGGCACCATGCCTTTCTTCGTTTTGGCAAATACGCAGGCTTCAAAAAGTCATTCTTCGAGAAGTACGTCTTTGTACCGGCGCATTTAACGAATCGTGCGGTTCTAGGAGAAGTGCGCTTCCTCAACGCGGAGCCGTTTCCAGATCAGAAAGGCAAGATGGGCCGCATCATTGTGTCAAAAACCACTCGAATTGACACTGGCTGGTTGGTGAAATGGTATCCGGAAGAGGAAGTGCAGCAGATTTTCCGCGATGCTGACCAGATCATACCAAAGGCAGGGGCTCCGATACCACCGCCTTACGAGGTGACGCCACCCACTCGTCCTCCGCTGCTAGTACGAGTAGAGGAGTATTTCGGCGATATTACCAAAAACTGGGGACTCGGCACAGCCGCCGGCAGGTATTTGATGTGGGCGACTTTTGGAATGGCGGGGATTGTCGCCGCTGTGCTCGTTGCCATCCTTTGGGGCCGACGTATGAAGCGGAAACGATGAAAATTTGTCGAAGCTGGCCGTGAGATTGAGAAAGGGCCTAACAATCGACAATGGCAAATCGACGATCACGGATTAATCAATTGTTACA
>Ga0134127_10000078_pt1 | contig 129563 bp, 122 predicted proteins | sample KB31753_FD_96459 | JGI IMG/M metagenome (GOLD analysis project Ga0134127, IMG submission 96459) | Terrestrial soil microbial communities with excess Nitrogen fertilizer from Kellogg Biological Station, Michigan, USA - KB3-175-3 | ecosystem: Environmental > Terrestrial > Soil > Unclassified ...
ATTATTTCCGGAAACTTACTATGTTTGGAACCGGACGATGGAAATATACGGGAAGGTAATACACGCCTATTACCCGAAAAACGACTTGCTGGAGCAAATGGTTAATACCAAAGGACCCAACAGCTTTTATGAATCCGTCGAAAACCGAAAGGAATGCTGCGGTATCCGCAAGGTTGAGCCGCTAAACAGAGCGCTGGCGGGTAACAAATGCTGGGTAACCGGTATACGGGCCGAACAGTCGGTAACCCGGTTACTTATCGAGGATGTGGAATGGGACGAACAACATAACTTAGTAAAGTTTCATCCGCTTTACCATTGGACACTGGACGAAGTAAAAGATCACATAAAAAAATACAATATCCCGTATAACACACTTCACGACCGCGGGTTTCCGAGCATCGGCTGCGCGCCGTGTACAAGGGCCGTTCAGCCCGGCGAAGATTTCAGGGCCGGAAGGTGGTGGTGGGAAGATCAGTCGAAAAAAGAGTGCGGCTTGCACGAGACAACAAATGAAGTTATCCAGAAATGAATAAACATCAACTGAACTATTTAGATGAGCTGGAAGCAGAAGCGATCTATATTCTGCGCGAGGTGGCCGGTCAGTTTGAAAAGCCCGCGTTACTGTTCTCGGGTGGAAAAGATTCCATAACGCTGGTGCGCCTGGCCGAAAAGGCTTTCAGGCCGGGCAAGTTTCCGTTTCCGCTCGTTCACATTGATACGGGTCACAACTTTACAGAAACCATAGAATACCGCGACGCCATGATGAAACGCATCGGTGAAAAGCTGATCGTGGGCTATGTTCAGGAGTCGATCGACCAGGGCCGGGTTGTGGAGCAAACGGGTAAAAACGCAAGCCGTAACACCTTACAAACCGTTACGCTGCTGGATACCATCGCTAAATATCAATTCGATGCCTGCATAGGCGGCGCACGGCGCGACGAGGAAAAAGCAAGGGCAAAGGAGCGGATTTTTTCTGTCCGTGATGAGTTCGGCCAATGGGATCCGAAGCGCCAGCGGCCCGAATTATGGAATATTTTTAACGGCAAAATACATAAAGGCGAAAACGTGAGGGTGTTCCCGATCAGCAATTGGACCGAACTCGATGTGTGGAACTACATTCGGCGTGAAAAGATCGAATTGCCGTCTATATATTTTGCGCATGAGCGCGATTGTATAGTACGCAATGGCCAGTTAATGACCGCCTCGCCGTTTTTAAACATGGACGATGACGATGTGGTGTTACGACGCAATGTGCGTTTCCGCACCGTGGGCGATATGACCTGTACCGCCGCAGTTGAATCATACGCATACGAGATTGACGACATTATAGACGAGATCAGCGCTTCGAGAATAAGCGAGCGCGGCGCACGCATGGACGATAAGGTATCAGAGGCAGCCATGGAGGACCGTAAAAAGGGAGGATATTTCTGATTTCGGATTTCGAATTTAAAATTTCGGATTTAAGAGGTTGAAAAGTTAAAACAAATCCGATCACGAAATTCTAAACAAATTAAATTAATCAAAATCCGAATGGCCTTTGCATTTTTGACGCTTTGAAAAAATAAATTCGAAATTAAAAATCCGACATTCGAAATAACAACATGGATATTTTAAAATTTATAACCGCCGGCAGCGTCGATGATGGAAAAAGCACCCTGATAGGGCGGTTATTATATGATAGCGAATCGATCCTTTTAGACCAGTTGGAAGCCTTGCAGCGGTCGAACCGTAAAAACGACGACGGCACCATCGACCTGGCTATTTTAACCGATGGATTGAAAGCCGAGCGCGAGCAGGGCATTACCATCGACGTGGCTTATAAATACTTCCAAACCGATAAGCGCAAGTTTATCATTGCGGACACCCCCGGTCATATTCAGTATACCCGCAATATGGTAACCGGCGCATCCAACGCAGGGCTGGCTATCATTCTTATCGATGCGCGAAAAGGCGTTATCGAGCAAACCATACGTCATTCGTTTATTGTATCGCTATTAGGGATATCCGAAGTGGTTGTTTGTATCAATAAAATGGATATGGTTGATTATAGCGCCGATGTTTACCGCAAAATAGTGGACGATTATAAGGCGCTGGCGGTTAAGGTCGGCCTCAAAAATGTCAGCTACATCCCTGTTAGCGCATTAAAGGGCGACAATATTGTTTATAAGTCGCTTAAAATGCCATGGTATGACGGTGAAAGCCTGCTCCATTTCCTGGAGACTATAGAAATCAAAGTGGACGACAGCAAGGCCCACGCCCGTTTCCCTGTTCAATGGGTTATCCGGCCGCAAACCGAAGACCTGCATGATTACCGCGGGTATGCGGGCCGGGTTTCAAGCGGCTCGTTTAAAGTAAATGACCGGGTAACGGTGTTGCCTTCGGGCTTCAGCTCATCGGTCGAAAAGATAGAGTTGCTGGATGAACAGCCTACCGAAGCTTTCGCTGGGATGTCGGTAACTATCCATTTAAAGGACGAGATCGACATTAGCCGCGGCGATGTTTTGGTAAACAGCAGCTTTCTGCCATCGGTTTCGCAGCAAATTGAAGCCGATCTATGCTGGATGGACACGCGCCCGCTGGATACCTCGCAAACGTATTTTATACAGCACAACAGTAAGGTAACCCGGTGCCGAATACAGGAAATAATCTATAAAGTAAATATCAATACACTAGAAAAAGTGTATGACGAGGATTTTAAATTGAACGACATTGGCCGCGTGGTTATTAAAACCGCCGAACCTCTGGCTTTTGATGTTTACCAGGATAATAAGGCTAACGGCGGAGCTATCATTATAGATAGCCGTACCAATGTAACCGTTGGCGCCTTGATGTTCAGAGCGGCAATAGAATAACCTTTAAGCTACAGCGAGTTCGCTGCATTCCGCTAATATCCGGTTGCCGATTTGATCTACAAGGTAAGGAGGAACATAATTACTGTCCACAACATACCAGGTATGCCTTACTTCGCCGGGTTTAATATGCCCTATGATCTTTCCATCGCGTAAAACACTGAACCTGCCATTGTGGTATATAACATTTAATGTCATTTCCGCGCCCATGTAAGTGGTATCGATCGTAAAGTCGATCCCGTTTTCGGGTATATATAGTGTTGAGGTGCTCATGGTAGTAGGATTTAATTATTTATATAATTAATTCGTAAAACATAAATCAAAAACGTTGCCAAACTTTTTTTCGTAAAAATTAATCTGATTTATCTTCCTGATAATATTGCACTTTGCCTTCTGGCTTAATCTTTGCCCTGCGTTATAAAAATTTATCATGCCTGAAGGACCTTCGATAGTAATCTTAAAAGAGGCTGTTTTACAGTTTAAAGGACAAAAAATCGTGCAGGCAAGCGGTAACAGCAAAGCATTGGACGCTGCTGCATTGGAAGGACAGGCAATAAAAGATTTCAAGAGTTGGGGAAAACATTTTTTGATCTGCCTGCCAAAATTTACCATCCGTATTCATTTCATGCTGTTTGGATCGTACCGAATTAATGAGCATACAGAGCGCCCGGCACGCCTGCACCTGCAGTTTGTCAATGGCGAGCTTAATTTTTATGCATGTTCGGTTAAAGTGATCGATGATCCGCTCGACGAGGTATACGACTGGACAGCCGATGTTTTAAGTCCCGATTGGGATCCAAAGAAAGCAATCAAAAAGATTCAGGAAAAACCAGCATTGCTGGCCTGCGATGCGCTGATGGATCAGCAAATATTTTCGGGCGTGGGCAATATTATCAAAAACGAAGTGCTCTTTCGTACCCGCATCCACCCGCTAAGCCTGGTAAATAAAATGCCCCCGAAAAAGCTCAGGGAGCTGGTAACCGAAGCCGTTAACTATAGTTATGATTTCCTGGAATGGAAAAAAGAATTCACGTTAAAAAAACACTGGCTGGCGCATACCAAACAGATCTGCCCGCGCGATCATGTCCCTTTTCAAGGGGGCAACCTGGGCAAAAGCAACCGGCGCAGTTTTTTTTGCCCGCTATGCCAGGTATTATACGAATAATGTATCACCCTGAAAAAATTGACACTTTTAGTAATTTAATCCTGTATTGAGTTTACACGGTGGCCATAGTCGACCCGGTTAAATGTGGACGCTTAACCGGACGGGTCATGCCTCTCTATCCTGCTAATTTTTATGGTTTACACTATAAAATATTAATTACTTGATAATCAAATAGTTAATTCAAAAAAGGTTGAAAAAGTGTAAACCTTTGTAAACCTTTTTAATAAAACACTTTTTTACACAAACAGCCGAAGAAACTCTTCGGCTGTTTGTGTATGAGCATCCAGAAAGTGTCATATGGGCTCCGCATTTTTACATGCCGGATGACTTGAAAATGAACTTTTGTTACAGTGGAAAAGCCCGGTAAATAAAAATTAAAAAAATTAAAAAAAACCGTAACCAAAAAAAAACAATACCCGTATAACAAAACTCATTGAGCGCCCTGCTCATCAATAATTTATCAAATCAGAAAATCCCTGGCGCGAGGTTGGGGATTTTTTTTGTTAAACGAATTTAACAGATAACTTTTACATTATCAATACCGTATAAATATAATATCGATCATTTAGGGCTTTTAGTTTATAGTTAATAGGTTAGTACTTAGCCGGGGACGTACACCCCGGCTATTTTTTTGACCGCTGATTTTATTGATTATTGGATTCCGTTGATTTTAATCTAAAATTTTTAACCTAATCACTAACCTCCAATCTCTAACCTCTATACCAGTGCCTCCGCAATTTCCTCAAACCCTTTCTCCCTTGCAAGGTCGGCAGGGAGCTTACCTCCTTCCATGCGGATATTTACATCGGCGCCATGTTCCAAAAGAAGGATCAGCAGGTCGATATTGCCATTTTGCGCAGCCGAATGCAATGGTGTAACGCCCGCCTGTTGTCTCACGTTCACCAGGGCGTTGTTTTCGATCAGCATGCGGGCGATCTGGGTATGGTCGCCTGCTGCAGCCGAATGCAAAGGATATACATTGAACCCGTTGTTGGATGGCAGGTTAACATCCGCCCCTTTTAAAACCAGGTATCGCGCCACCTCGTACTGCCCAAAATAACAGGCCAGGCCCAGCGCCGTAAAACCATCTTCGGCATAAGCATTTATGGCATCGGGATAGGTGTAAACCAGGTGCGCAACGGCGTCGAATTTGCCGGCGGCCGAAGCCTCGAAAAGGTCGATCTCGTCCAAATATTTTAATATCAGGCTGGTAACCTCGGGTTTTTTATAATAGCACGATAACATCAGCGGAGAAACACGATGGCTGGTACGTGTTTTTGCCAGTACGGGATTTTGCAAAAGCAAGGCATCTAAATTGCCCAGGTCCGCAAGCGTAATGTACTGTTCCAGCTGTTCAACACTCATTTTAAAAAATCATGGGTTCATGGAATCGCATAGGGCAATTGTTAGTCATGCTTTACAACCTTTACAACTTCTATAACCTTTACAACAATTTACAATCACTAAAATATGTTAAATTAACACGCTACATCAATATTACTAAAAAATTAAAAAACTAAGCCAATAAGTTGTTTAATCTATTAACTTTATATTTGCACAATAAGAGGGTCACATCAGGATGCCGGTAAAACAAAACCAGTTCAAATCAAATAATTTTAAGGAAGAAAATCTGCCCCGCCAGTCATCAAAAACTGAAAAGGAACGGAAAACAAGCCAAAAAAAAGAAAATAGCCTCCCGTTAAACATCGGCGAAAGCCGGTTCATAAAAATAGTCGGATTATTCTCCCTGCTGTTATCCTTATACTTTTTTGTCGCATTCACCTCCTATCTGTTTACCTGGCAGGACGATCAGAGTTATGTTTCTGCTGCGAACGGCGGCTGGCACAACCTTTTTAAAACCACCCAGGAACTGATGGAGAATGGGGTGAAAAATCCGGTGGTTCAAAACTGGCTTGGCAAGTTTGGCGCCCTGCTTTCCAATCAATTTATTTTCGAGTGGTTTGGGATAGCCTCGTTCCTCTTTGTTTTTGTTTTTTTTGTTATCGGGTACCGCCTGCTGTTTAGGGTCAGGTTATTTTCGATCGGGAAAACGCTTGCTTATTCATTCTTTTGCCTTGTATTCGTCTCTATTTTCCTGGGTTTCGTCCACGCTTTCGTTGCCGACACCCCAAACTACCTGGAAGGCGGCTTTGGATATTGGAGCAACCGCCTGCTCGATGCCCAGATAGGCCAGACCGGTACCGGCGGCATCTTGTTATTCGCGGCGCTCGCCATGCTGGTTGTTGTATATAACATTGATTTTAAATTACCCAAACTCAATAAAACGGTAACGGCAGGCGCTGCCGGTGAGATGGCTTCTGAACCGGTCGACCTGGAAGACGAAGATATTTCTTTACCCGTAGAATGGCCGGGCCGCGAAAAAAGCGTTGCCAATATTGCAAGGCCCGAAACACTGACTGCACAGCAGGCCGCTCATCAGCCGCTGATATTAACCCCCGATCCTGAAACGGAAGAGGGCAATGAGCCGGAATTTGAAAACGAAATACCGCTAACCGTTGCCGTAAACCGCCCAACACCCGTACTCAATATCGAAGAAGACGACAACGAAAAAGCCAGGAGCCTGGTGGAACAATTTGGCACGTACGATCATACGCTGGAATTGGCATCCTATAAATATCCCCCACTGGATCTGCTGGAGAATTACGGCTCAAACAAGATCAACGTTAACTCCGATGAGCTGGGCGCCAATAAAAATAAGATCGTCGAGACGCTGAACCATTATAACATCGAGATCGATAAGATAAAGGCCACGATTGGGCCTACCGTCACATTATACGAAATTATCCCCGCGCCCGGGGTCCGCATCTCTAAGATCAAAAACCTGGAGGATGATATCGCATTGAGTTTGGCAGCCCTGGGCATACGTATTATCGCCCCGATGCCCGGAAAGGGCACCATCGGTATAGAAGTGCCTAACCAGCATCCCGAAATGGTGTCCATGCGGTCGGTATTGGCTACAGAAAAGTTCCAGAATACAACGATGGACCTGCCCATAGCACTCGGCAAAACCATATCCAATGAAGTTTTTATAGCCGACCTGGCCAAGATGCCCCACTTACTGGTTGCCGGGGCTACGGGCCAGGGTAAATCGGTCGGCATAAACGCCATTCTCATTTCGCTGCTTTATAAGAAGCATCCCGCCGAGCTTAAGTTTGTATTGGTAGATCCAAAAAAGGTAGAGCTGACACTCTTCCGCAAGATAGAGCGCCATTTTTTAGCCAAGCTGCCTGATGAGGCCGACGCCATCATTACCGATACAAAAAAAGTGGTGAATACACTTAATTCATTATGTATCGAGATGGACCAGCGGTACGACCTGCTGAAAGATGCCGGGGTACGCAACCTGAAGGAGTATAATCAAAAATTTGCCAGCCGTAAAATAAGCGATCCTGAAAAACACCGCTACCTGCCATTTATCGTGTTGGTGATCGATGAGTTTGCCGATCTGATGATGACCGCCGGCAAGGAAGTGGAAATGCCCATAGCGCGTATTGCGCAGTTGGCCCGGGCAGTGGGTATTCACCTGGTAATAGCCACGCAACGGCCATCGGTAAATATTATTACCGGTACCATCAAAGCCAACTTTCCCTCACGGCTTGCCTTCAGGGTATTGTCAAAAATAGACTCGCGTACTATCCTGGATAGCGGCGGCGCCGATCAGCTGGTTGGCCGCGGCGATATGCTTTTATCAACCGGTAGCGACCTGATACGCTTGCAATGTGCTTTTGTAGATACGCACGAGGTAGAAAGAATATCCGACTTTATCGGTAACCAGCGCGGGTACCCATCGGCCATGCTCCTGCCCGAGTATGTAGGCGAAGGAGAAGCAAGCGGCTCAAAGGAATTTGACCCGGATAACCGCGACCCCATGTTTGAAGAAGCCGCCCGTTTGATCGTACTGCACCAGCAGGGCTCAACATCGCTGATCCAGCGTAAAATGAAACTGGGCTACAACCGCGCGGGTCGCATTATCGACCAATTGGAGGCCGCGGGCATCGTAGGGCCATTTGAAGGCAGCAAGGCCCGCGAAGTGTTATACAGCGACGAGTACAGCCTGGAGCGGCATTTAGAGTCGCTTCAAAAATCAAACAGCAATTAAACCATGGCCTGACTCTTGACTCCAATCATTTAAAACAAATCACAAGTTTATTTTTTAATTAATCAGGGTAATGTACTAACCATGAAAACGCATGGGTCAGACAAATAACAAATGAAAAAACTAACGCTATCTGCCATCCTCTCGTTCCTCATTATATCCGCGTATGCGCAAAAAGACGCCGCGGCTAAAGCTATTTTAAATAAAGTAAGCCAAAAGTACAGAAGCTATGATGCCATAAAAACCGATTTTGTTTTTACACTGGACAACCCGCAGGCCGGTATTAAAGATACGCAGCGCGGTACGCTCATCGCACGTTCAAAAAGCAACAAATTCCAGGTGGTGTTGTATGCCCCGGCAACAACGACGGTTGCACAGGAGATCATTAGCGATGGTAAAACCCAGTGGACGTATCTGAAAAAGGATAACGAGGTACAGGTAAACAACGTCGATAACAGCGGCGAGGGGATTAATCCCGCCAGGGTTTTTACCATCTATGAGCATGGCTACAAATATATTTATAATGGCGATGTGAAAATAGCCGGTAAAACCTACCAGGAGATAGACCTGACACCCGAAGATGCCAAAAAACCGTTTTTTAAAGTGCGTTTAGAAATCGACAAGGTGAAAAAGCAGATATACAGCGCATTGATCTTCGACAAAAACGGCAACAGGTATACCTACACACTGAAAAGCTTTACACCAAATGTGCATATACCTGATAATGTTTTCACATTCGATCCAAAAGCGCACAAAGGCGTCGAGGTGGTTGACCTAAGGTAGCTGATACTTACCTTTTAAAGGTCATGATCTCCTCAAACGGGCCTTCCGGCGATAGAAGCTTCGAGCTGAGAACAAGCCGGTAAGCGGTTAAAGTTGTTATATCAAATACACCTGCCCCATCATTCGCAAAATATATACAATTACCTGTGCATGGATGCGGTGTTAATAAAATATTGATTTTATTATTAGCCTCAAGCGAATAGCTGGCGGTGTCGGTGCTGAATGAACCGCGCCTTATCGATAATTGTCCGCCGGTCTTAAAATCGTAATAATCCCCCGCCGCACCATTATAATTATTTGTACTGATAATGGCCGGTCCGGTGGTTTGAAAGCTCGAATAGGTAGAATCGCTAACTAAACGCCAGCGGCCAATAATTTCTGTACCGCTTGTCCCGGCCGTCTCATTGAGTTTTTTACACGAAATTAAAGTGCTTGTCAATAAAACGATAAAGTAAACCGGTGTTCTAAATTTTTTCATGCCTGGCTTTATATAAGCTATACGCCATAAAAAGCCGGAGCGATACAATTAAACCCTTAAATAAATTTTGTTCCTGTCAAGTATTTTCCCGAAACCCCAGCACACCAGCATATAACAAACAGCAAACAGCAATGAGCCGACTGCCCCCGGTATCAGTGCCTGGAAAACTGCCTGGTTTATCCAATGGTAAAAGCTGGTACCGTGAACCGTAATGATATACAGCACGATAACAAACAGTTCAGAAAATAAATAGATCGGCAGCGGGTTTTTACCCACCGTGGTAAAAAACGCCGTCCAGTTGGCTTTATTCCACTTCAGTATTTCAACGATATAGATCAGCGCTGAAATCCAAACAAGATCGATGCCCACGGTTAACAGCACGAAGGGGCTCGACCATAATTTTTTACTGATAGGAAAGCTCAGATTCCACCATAAGGCGAGGAAGATAAACAAAAATCCGAATAGCATCAGCTTTGAAATGGTTTCGTAGCCCTTGCTCTTTTCCTGTATAAATTTGCCGGCAAAATATCCGCAAATAACATTAACGATGGCCGGAAGTGTGCTTAGAATACCTTCCGGGTCAAACGCTACTTTTTCGCCGTGATACAGATGGCTGTCACCAAGTAAAAATTTATCGAGGTAAGTGCCCGCATTGGTGAGCATGCCATAAGGTTCGGCCGGATCGCCGCAGGCTAACAGTATGATCCAATAGCCAACCAGCAACAATATACCGATAGCGATAACCGTCCTTTTGGAAGGTATGAAGTACACGATAAGCGATGCAAACAGGTAACATAACGCAATACGCTGCAAAACCCCCATGATGCGTGTTTCACTGATCGGTGACAGCGACCATCCCGAAGCATTATGTTGCACGAAGGGGAACCAATACATCAGGTAACCAAGCAGGAAAATGATAGCCGCCCGTTTAAATATTCTAAGAAAAACAGCGCCGCCGCTCATGCCGTCAAATTTTTTCATCGAAAAGCTCATAGCATTGCCAACCGCAAATAAAAACGATGGAAACACCAGGTCGGTAGGCGTAAAACCAAACCATACAGCGTGCTCCAGCGGCGAAAAGGGGCTTGCGCCGCTCCCAGGGGTATTTACGATGATCATAAAACAAATTGTCATTCCGCGAAATACATCCAGCGAAATAAAACGGTTAGCATTTTTTTCCATTAATAATAAGGTTTATCGGGAAGAAATAAGGGACAATATAAGATTTTAAAATAAATATCGGGCGTGTTGCGGGTTTGCGCATGGCAACGGCTTTTAAAACAGGAGGCCGGGTCATAAAACAAGATGATATTTCTATATCAAGTCGCCCGCCAGCAGTAATGCATGATAAGTTAAAACAATTGAGCCATAATTCGCTTGTTATTTATATACAAACCAATAACGTAAATTATGAAAAAGCTAATTTTAATGATCGCCGTTGTGCTGATGGCATTTACGGCATCATTCGCCCAGGACAGGCAACATGCCGATCAAGCCTCCCGCGACCGCGATGCCAGATCCCGCGACCGCACGGCCGTACAAAGCCGCGACACCCGCGTAAACACCAGCTACCAGGGCAGTCACCGCTACCGTTCGCAAAGCAGGATACATCGTATGCGGACAAGGCGGCACCACCGCACGTACCAACATCAATAATAAAAAGAGCCTAAGCAATTAGGCTTTTTTATTGACTATGTACGGCAGGAAAATTCGTTAGTTCTATTTACGTGTACTTGTACCGCGTAAAGTTGTTATTTTTGAGGTAATGCTTACCATCACCAACCATACACTCGAAAAACTGGAAATTTTGCTGAGAACTGCGGGTTACAGGGTGCGGTATGAAAAAGGAAATTTTAAAACCGGCGCCTGCTTGTTGCAAAATAGCCGGGTGGTAGTGATCAATAAATTTTCGGGGTTGGAAAGCAAAATTTTAGCGATAAGCGAATTGGTACGCGAGTTGGATATAGATATTTCCTTGTTAGACGAAAAGCAAACGGCTTTTTTACATCAGCTTAAACAAATTAAACTGGAGTTTTGACTGTAACATTTTTAGGTACCGGCACATCACAGGGCGTGCCTGTTATAGCCTGCGATTGTGAAGTATGCACATCAGCGGATAAACGGGACAACCGCCTGCGTACTTCTATATTGATCGAGGGCTATGGACTGAGCATCGTAGTCGATTCGGGGCCCGATTTCAGGTACCAGATGCTGAGGGCTAACGTAAAGCGACTGGATGCCATTATATTTACGCACGAACACAAGGATCATATTGCCGGCCTGGACGATATACGCGCATTCAACTACCGGCAAAACGCGCCGGTGGATGTGTATGCCGACGAGCGTGTACAAGTTGCGCTGAAGCGTGAATTTTCTTACATTTTTGACGATTTTAAATACCCGGGCGTACCACAGCTTACGCTGCACACCATCGGGCTGCAGCCTTTTAATATCGGGGCGATCCGTTTTACACCGATCGAAGTAATGCACTTTAAATTGCCTGTGCTGGGTTTTCGCATCAACGATTTTACCTACATAACGGATGCAAAAAGTGTTTCGGGGCAGGAAAAGGAAAAAATAAAGGGATCAAAGATCCTCGTTGTCAATGCCCTGCAAAAACAGCATCATATTTCTCATTTCACGTTTGAAGAGGCCATAGAGTTTGCAAAAGAAATTGCTGCCGAAAAAACTTATTTTACGCATATAAGCCATCGGCTAGGTACGCATCAGGCCATCTCGGCTGCGCTTCCGTCAAACATTGAGTTAGCGTACGACGGATTAAAACTTGAGATTTGAATTTGTTTTGATAGCTGGCTCAGATGTACATTGTCGTCCCACTCATGCTGGTCACAATTTAATAAAGCTCACCCGGTCTATTGTTCCCCGGTAGCTTCCCAGATGGCCCTTATCCGTTACATTCACCCTGCCCCGAAGGGTTACTTGTTTATTGTCGATTTGTGTAAACTGCCCGTCGTTATATTCAAACAAGCCGGTATGGGTGCCCTTCAGGTATAACGGGCAATCCTGGCTAAAATTTACCCATAGAGCATGCCCGTTTGAATGGTCGACAAACGAATTATCGTTAAATAATGCGGATTGGTCCTTTGCTTCGCGGTAAGTTCCGGTTACTTCCACATATTGGCGGTCGTAATTTTTAATGTGGTCTATAAGTTGGGTAAACCCGACGCGTTTAAAGGCAATGTCATCATTGCAATTACTGGTATATATCTTTTTATCAGTGGTGCAGGCTTGAAAAATAAACAGCAAAAGCAACGATGTATGAAATATGGATGGCGGCTGAACGAATTTCATATCAGATTCTTTTCAATACCCGCAGATAGTATTCTTTCCCTGCCCGTCAGAATATTTAGACAGTTGAATGCTTAAAAGGTTTAAATTAATAAATTAGCTTCCGCTTATATGCGCATGTATGCGTTTTGCAAACAACTCACAAATAAATAAATAGCCATGTACAGAAAGTTAACCTTTGCTTTGCTGCTGCTTTTTTCATACGGCGCTAAAGCACAAAAAGTAATTCCCTTGTATAAGGGCGCTGCACCGGGTTCCGAAAAATGGACTTACACCGAAAAATCGATCAAAACGCCGGGTGTGGACATCGTGTATAATGTTTCGCATCCTACATTAACCGTTTATACGCCCGCTCCTAACACTGCTACAGGCACCGCGATGGTTGTTTGCCCGGGCGGCGGGTTTTATATTCTGGTTACCGGCAGCGAGGGCGACGACGTGGTTGGTTACCTCGTAAAAAAAGGCATTACTGTATTCCTGCTGAAATACAGGCTGGGACAAAGCTTTACCGGTAACCCCGGTCAGGAGCTTACAGAGAACATGAAAAAGGGCAATTTTGTAGAAAAGATAACGCCTTTAATTCCGCTTGCGGTAGCTGATGGTAAAGAAGCCATCAAATATGTTCGCGCACATGCCGGCGAATACGGCATATCGCCATCCCGTATCGGTATCATGGGATTTTCAGCCGGCGGTACGGTCGCCGCATCTGCGGCCTATAACTACACCGCGCAGGACAGGCCCGATTTTGTAGCTCCTATCTACGCGTTTATGCCGCCGATGCTGCAGGGGACTATCGCGTCCGACGCACCGCCCATGTTTTTGGCGGCCGCTTCGGATGATGAGCTTGGGCTGGCCCCGCACAGTGTCGACCTTTATTCAAAATGGCAGGCCTCAAAACACCCGGTGGAATTGCACATGTATCAAAAAGGGGGCCATGGCTTCGGCATGCGTAAACAAAACATCCCTACCGATACCTGGATTGAGCGTTTTAGCGATTGGCTCAAATTAAACGGCTTTTAACGAAACGAAAATAGCATAAAGCCGCCTACCGGGCATGCAATTTTATCCAGTTGCTCATGATCTCCATGGCCATAGGCGACATCGTTTCATCTATTTGCTCATATTCCGAAAAATTCCCTGTTTTGGCGGTTTGCAGTAAATGATTTAGCCCCGGTAATGCCTTTACCTCAAAGTCTCTGTTGCCGCTTTTAGTGAGCACGCGCTTTATTACGGCTAAATTCTCGGCAGCGTTCACCTGGGTATCCTTGTCGCCGTTTATAGCCAGCACGCTGCACGTTACAAGGCTAAGATCGGGTTCGGGATTATACGTAATAAAAAATTTCAACCAGGCCGAATTATATATCCGGTTATAAAGCTGCAATATAGCCGGCATTGAGTTTTCGTTAATATTCAAAGCGTCCAGCGTTTGTTGCGTTTGCGTTTTTTTCCAGGTATTAAGAAATGATGTGATTTTTCTGTCCAGGTCCTCAATGCTCACCGCCGACGCGAACATATTCAATATATGCAGATGGGCCTGCTCAAATGCATCCGCCGATCGGACATCCACCCCTTGCAGCTTAAGCTGATCCGCATATTGCTCGGCAAGTATTTTCGCCCCGCCAACCTCCGATGCGCCCCACATTACAATAAAGCTAACATCTTTACGCCTCGCGGCAACCATAGGGGCGATCATGCCGCCTTCACTATGCCCTATCAAACCCAGGTGTTTTTTATCAATATCCGGTCGTGTCTCAAGATAATTCAGGCTGGCTTCTACATCGTATGAAAAATCAAGGCTGGTTTTTCTATCGATATCGGTTCCAAGCGAGCTTTTACCGGCGCCGCGGTCGTCAACCCGCAGCACTGCAATGCCATGTTTGGTCAGGTAATCTGCCAATACCCAATAGGGCTGGTGGCCCAGCATCGTGCCGTTGCGATCCTGCGTACCGCTTCCGCTGATAATAATTACCGCCGGGTATTTTCCGTTGCCTTCCGGCCGGGTAAATGTAGCGCCATAATGCAGGCTTTTATCGGCATTATCATATTCTACATCTTCGCTGTGATAACCAAAAGGCGGTTTAGGTGTTTGGGGCCTTACTTTATTTTGGCTCAAACGTGCTTTGTCGGCATCGCTCATGCGTTTAAGGTCAAGCGCCAGCTTTCCGCCGCCCTGGCTGTAGGTTCCTGTTATATTGTCTTTGGCATCCCAGGCCCCTTTGTAGCCGCCTTTGATCATAGCTATCCCGATGATCAAACTATCCTTTTTTAACAAGGCGCTGCTGCACGCTATTCCAAATGCTTTCTGGTCGGGACTATCAAAGGTGGCCGAATAGCCTGTGTCCGAAGTTTTCTTTATATTAAAAACCAGGTGAAGGTTTGCGCCTGGGATCAAACCGACCCAGCTGCCGGCGATACCCTGGCTGTTTGCGCGGCTCATAAAGCAGAAAATAAAAATGATGACGAATAATTTTTTCATGTTATTAATTCAGACGGTGCTTTTTAAAATAAATGTAGGAATAGATAACAGGGATGAGCGCCAAAACGCCCACACCGCACATAAATACCATCGTTCCCGGTTTGGCAGGCAAAATAAATGTTATAATGGTGATAAACAGGCCACCGACCACCCAAAGCCGGCTCGCCAGCCGGTGCGTTGCCCGCCAGTTATCTTCGCTCTCGAGAGTCCATGGGGTGCGTACACCTGCAAAATAATTTGGCTTTATGCTGTTCATCATATTACCTATAAAAACAAACAACAAGCCGGCCAATGGAAAAATGAGTTTGCCCACGTCAAAGCCACGATGCGCGGTGGCATACATAATGCATAGGTTTAAGGCGGTTAAAAAAATAACGATGCCAAAAGCCAGTTTTTGAAACGTGCCTTCCCCATACTTCACCTTTTTCTTCGGATCAATGGCCGGCAAAAACTTTAACAGTAAGTAAACAAAAGCCGACACAGCCATCAATATAGCCGAGGTTGTTAAAAACTCGCCTTTGCTGCCATAACGGTCCACGGTGCCGTTCAGACCATAATGTACAGGTACAATTTGCGGCAACTCACCGTAAATTAAAAACAAATAAATTGCCGGCAATAACCATATGGCCAGCGCGCCGCCATCCAGCAAAGAAAATTTTCTCATGTCGATTCTGATTTATTTTTTTGTGATTGTAAGTTTATGATCCATTTAAGCATCTCGTCCATTACCGTGGTATTCAGCGAATAATAAATATACTGACCCTCCTTCACCGACACCACCAGCCCGGCCTGCCGCAGCAGGTCGAGATGATGCGATATGCTGGGCTTCGAAATATGGAATTGGTCGGCTATTTCCCCGGCCGTTAGATCTTTTTCTTTCAGTAATTCCAAAATTTCCCTGCGTGTGGTATCGTTCAATGCTTTAAACAAGGTATTCAAGTCAACCTCCATTTATATATTTAGACAAATATCTAAATACTTTTCGAATTTCAAAATATTTTAAGCTTTTTATTAATGAAGCATCAATTCTCCATAAAAATGTGTTAATTGTAACTAATTATCGATCTTATCATGCACAGAAGAAATTTTCTTAAAACCGGCTCCCTGGCCGGTTTATCTTTAACCGTTGGCGCTGCAGCATCGTGCAACCCAGCGCCTCCAGATAAAAGATCCGGCACATCAGCAAAGCCGGATGAATTTGCGCTGAACGAGGTTACTATCGATGCGCTGCAGCAAAAAATGCAAAGCAAACAGCATACATCACGGTCCATAACGGAATTATATTTAAAGCGGATCGACCAGATCGATAAGGATGGCCCTAAATTGAATTCGGTGATCGAGCTCAACCCGGATGCACTGTCTATCGCCGACGCGATGGATAAAGAACGCGCTGCGGGCAAAGTACGCGGGCCGCTGCATGGCATCCCTGTGTTAATAAAGGACAATATTACCACCGGCGATAAAATGCACACTACGGCCGGCGCGCTGGCCATAGCGGACAACGTGATGAAACAAGATGCCTTTATTATTCAAAAACTGCGCGACGCAGGTGCGGTGCTCCTGGGTAAAACCAATTTAAGCGAATGGGCGAATTTCCGTTCCACACACGCAACCAGCGCATGGAGCAGCCGTGGCGGCCAAACAAAATGCCCTTATATATTGGATCGCAATCCCAGCGGCTCCAGTGCAGGCTCGGGAACAGCCGCGTCGGCTAATTTATGCGCCATTGCCATCGGCACAGAGACGGATGGCTCCATCGTGTCGCCATCGTCGGTAAACGGGTTGGTTGGCATCAAACCTACGGTTGGTTTATGGAGCCGTTCGGGCATTATTCCGATATCAAAAACACAGGATACCGCCGGTCCGATGGCACGCACAGTCCGGGATGCGGCAATTTTATTGGGCGCATTGGCAGACGTTGACCCGCAGGATAGCTATACCAAAAATAGTAAAGGAAAAATTGAGCATGACTATACTAAATTTTTAGATATCAACGGGTTAAGCGGAAAACGAATAGGCATCGAGAAAACAGGCATGAAGGTTAATCCTTACATGGATGCCTTATTTAAAAATGCGGTCGATCTTCTAAAAAGCAAAGGCGCAACCATCGTGGAAGTTGAATTATATAAAGAACTCAAGGACGCCGGAAAAGCAGAGTTTACTGTGCTATTATATGAGTTTAAAGACGGGTTAAATAAATACTTAAGTACCGCAAATTCAAAAGTAAAATCGCTGGCTGAAGTTATAGCCTTTAACAAACAAAACGAGGCTAAAGCAATGCCGTTTTTTAAACAGGAAATTTTGGAGCAAGCTGAAAAGAAAGGCGGCCTCGACTCAAAAGAATACCTGGATGCTGTGAAGGCTACCACAGCTACCCGGAGTGCCATCGATACAATATTAAAGAAAAACAACCTGGATGCTATTGCTGCCCCCACAAATGGCTTCGCCTGCACTATCGACCTGGTAAACGGCGACTATGATAACGGCTTTAGCTTCTCCTCTCCCGCTGCGATGGCCGGCTACCCGCATATAACGGTGCCTATGGGTTATGCGCACGGGTTACCCGCCGGAATTTCCTTTATCAGCACTGCCTATAAAGAAGGCGATCTAATAAAACTGGGATATGCTTATGAACAGGCTTCGAAAAAACGCGTGCCGCCAATTTTTACAGTCGACTTGTTGGGTTGATTCATTAATTTTGCTGCTTAATTATATTTAACTACAACGATGGAATTTGGACGCGTGCCGCATGAAGAGTTACCCGGGGTGGATTTTACGCTTCCGCCTGACCCGGAAATTACGATAAAAACTCTCGCCGCCGCCAAAAATGGCGGTCCTTTGCAAGTGCATGTAGGCTGTGCAAAGTGGGGGCGCAAAGAATGGGTTGGTAAAATTTATCCTGAAAAAACAAAAGAGGCTAACTTTTTAGATGAATACGTAAAGCATTTTGATTGCATTGAACTGAATGCAACGTTTTACAACACGTACGGCCCCGAAACCATCCTCAAATGGAAAGAAAAAGCCAAAGAAAATCCCGGCTTCAAGTTCTGTCCAAAATTTTCGCAAACCATAACGCACATCCGGCGGCTTAAAAATGCGGATGAGATCACCACCAAATATTACGAAGGTATTATGGCCTTTGGCGATGCGTTGGGTCCGTTATTTTTGCAGGTAGGCGATAATTTTACACCGAAAAGTCTGCCCGACCTTGAAGCATACCTGAAATCACTGCCAAAGGATGTCCCTATATTTTTAGAGCTAAGACATAAGGAATGGTATGCCCAACCAGACGTCAGGAAGGAAATATTTAACCTGTTGCACCAACTCAATATCGGCGCTGTTATTACGGATGCATCGGGTCGCAGGGATGTGGTACATATGGAACTGCCAACGCCGCATGCCTTCATAAGGTTTGTAGGCAATAGCCTCCACCCTACCGATTATGCGCGCATCGACGAGTGGGTGGATCGTATAAAACAATGGCAACAGATGGGCCTGCAATCCGTTTGGTTCTTTATGCACCAGCACGACGAGCGTTATTCGCCGGAATTAGCGGATTACACCGTCGAGAAATTAAACGCGGCATTGCCTTCATCCGTGCGTCGTCCGCAATTTATAAGTCGGGACAAGGGTTTGTTTGATCAGTAAACTTTTTAAAACCGTTGCGAATAACTATTGCGCTACCAGGCCCGATATCACATTGATGCTTAATGCTACAATAGCGGTATTAAACGCAAACGCCAACAGCCCGTGCAGCCAGGCCAGGCGGCGTATCTCGCGCGATGATATTTCCACGTCCGACACCTGGAACGTCATCCCGATAACAAACGAAAAATATACAAAGTCCAGGTAGTCGGGTTCAGTCTCATCCGGAAACTGTAAACCGCCTACTTCTTTTGGCTTTCCGTCGTCCGTATCGGTATCGTAGTACATATGGGCATATCTCATGGTAAAAATGGTATGAACCAGCCACCACGAAATAAAAACAGCTCCTATCGCCAGCATGATATGTTCATTGACACTTCCACTCGAATGAGACTTCGATTTCAACAAAAAGAAGATAGCTACCATGCTGATCACCGACGCAGCAATAACAAAAAGGAATATATAGGTCCGGCTTGAATCCTGAATTTTGGCGATCTTTCGCACCTCTCTCGGATGCGACGTAAGTATAACTATCCAATCAAGTATGATGACGGCCATCGCAAAACTGATCCATGTAAATAAAATAACGCCAGGCAGTGAATAACGGCCCTGCACAAAAAAAAATACAATCGCGCTCATAACCAGCGCAATCAATAAGTGGTAATGTGCATCCAGGCGAAAGAAAAATCTCCTGTCGGGTTGAAGGTTGTTTGACATGATTATTATTTATATCGCTGAAACTGACATGCTCGGGTTCATTATGCTTTGCTCCGGAACTCACTTACGACTATTAACCTTCAATTATCTCTGCCACCCTGCCTATCTGCCCGTCTTCTAATCGAACCTTTATACCCCTGGAATGAAACGCGGAACTGGTAAGCAGGTGCTTGACAATGCCGCGTGTCCGCTTGCCCGACCGCTGGTCTTTTTTCAAAATAATATCAACCTTCAATCCCGGGTAAATGTCGCTTCGGTTTTGTCCGTTCATGTTCTATGATTACACCGATTAAATGATCAATTTGTGTATTGCCTTTTCCACCTTTTCAAAATCAAAGTTCCTGAGCAATTTATCCATCGCCTTGCTTATCTCACCGTTTCCTAAATTACCTATACTTCCCTCATGGGTGTGCTTAACCTGCGGATCAGGCTTAAACTCGCCCTTTTCGATAGCGAGTCCTATCTGCTTGTATGCATCGCGGAAAGGAACGCCGCTTAATACCATACGGTTAACTTCTTCCACGCTGAACAGGTAAGCATATCTCGGATCGTTGAGTATTTCTGTGTTAACCGCAATGTTTTCCAACATAAAGGTTGCCATTTGCAGGCAGCTTTTCAGGTCGGAAAAGGCAGGAAACAAAAGCTCCTTCAAAAGCTGCAGGTCACGATGATAACCCGATGGGAGGTTGGCGGTCATCATCGCTACATCATTTGGCAGGGCTTGCAGCCGGTTGCATTTGCCGCGCATAATCTCCCACACATCCGGGTTCTTTTTATGCGGCATAATGCTGCTGCCGGTAGTTAACGTGTCGGGGTAACTGACAAAACCAAAGTTTTGGCTTAAATAAAGCGTTTGGTCCATAGCCATTTTCGCCAAAGTCGCCGCTACCGACGACAAACCCTGTGCGATAACCCTTTCCGTTTTGCCCCGGCCCATTTGCGCGTATACCACGTTATGGTTTAAGCTATCAAAGCCCAATAACTGCGTGGTTAATGTGCGGTTAAGTGGAAAGGACGAGCCATATCCGGCTGCCGAACCAAGAGGATTTTTATTGGTGATCTTATACGCGGCCAGCACCATCTCCAGGTCGTCCGTCAGGCTTTCAGCGTATGCGCCGAACCATAACCCGAATGATGATGGCATAGCCACCTGCAGGTGCGTATAACCTGGAAGCAAAACATCTTTATGTTTTTCACTCAGATCGATCAGCAAACGAAACAGCTTTTCTGTTTCTTCAACTATCAGTTGCAGCTGATGTCTAAAAAAAAGTTTCAGATCAACAAGCACCTGGTCGTTCCTCGAACGACCGCTATGTATCTTCTTGCCGGCCTCGCCTATCCTCTGGATAAGCAGCAGTTCTACCTGCGAATGAATATCCTCAACCTCCGGTGCAATAGTAAAATCACCCTTTTGAATTTCCTTATAAATATTCTTCAGCTCTTTTTGAACGAGCACTAGCTCCTCCGCGCTCATCAAGCCTATGCTCTCCAGCATTTGGGTATGCGCCAGCGAGCCAAGCACGTCAAAGGCAGCCATTTGCTGGTCAAACTTGCGGTCGTGCCCAACCGTGAAGCTTTCTACCAGCTCGTTAACATTTACCGATTTTTGCCAAATCTTACTCATTGATTTAAAACTATTCGACGTCATTGCGAGGCACGAAGCAATCTCTATACTTTACAGAGCGAATAAAAAGTTTATTCCTGACATCCAACTGGCTCTGCTGGGATTGCTTCGTACCTCGCAATGACGCGTGGAGACGTCAAACTTACTGCTTTTGAAATAAATATTGATAACTCACAGAATCTTTTCGAGCATTCGAATATACAGGTCAATTCCTTCACGGATCTCATCCACATAAATATATTCGTCGGCTATGTGCGACCGCGCTGAATCGCCGGGACCCATTTTTAGTGAAGGAATATCCAGCAATGACTGATCGGACGTGGTAGGTGAGCCATAGGTGGTTTTGCCCAGGGAGATCCCCGCTTGCACGATAGGATGGTTTTTATCGATTTTAGACGGCTTTAGCCGGATTGAACGGGGTGTAACATCACAAGTCACATGGCTCCGGATAATTTCGAGAACTTCCTCGTTTTGATAAGCATCCGTAACGCGGACATCCACCGTAAAATTGCAGGTAGCCGGTACTACATTATGCTGTGAGCCCGCGTTGATAATAGTCACCGACATTTTCACAGGGCCGGAAATATCCGATACTTTGGGAAAACGAAAGGTATGGAACCATTCAATGTCGGGCAGGGCTTTATATATCGCATTGTCGCCTTCCTCCCGCGCTGCGTGGCCCGATCTGCCGTGTGCTGTGCAGTCCAGCACCATTAATCCCCTTTCAGCTATTGCCAGCTGCATTTGGGTAGGCTCCCCCACGATCGCAAAATCAAGCTTACCCAATTCCGGAACGATCAGTTCAATACCGTTCACACCGGATATTTCCTCTTCCGCCGTTGCAGCAAGGCAAAGATTGTAGTCCAGGTTTTCTGTATTATAAAAATAAAGAAATGTCGCCATCAGCGATACCAGGCACCCCCCGGCATCGTTGCTGCCCAGACCGTAAAGTTTCCCGTCTTCCATTTTTGCGTCAAAGGGATCACGGGTGTAGCCTAAATTCGGTTTTACCGTATCGTGATGTGAGTTGAGTAATATGGTCGGTTTTGAAGCATCGAAATGCTTGTTGAACGCCCATACATTATTCACCTTCCTGTTCGTTTCAACACCGCTTTCCTTTAAAAACAATTCAATAATATCTGCAGTCCGGTCCTCTTCTTTACTGAACGAAGGGGTCGAAATTAATTGCTGCAGCAATTGAAGCGCCTGCTGAAAAAGTGTATCTATATTGGCCATTGTGTGGTAAAAATAGTGTTTTTTGGGGAAGGCCGATTACCCGGCCTTACAAACGCTAGTCTTCTATTTTCGAATGCTTTCGGGTATCGTTCATCGTACTGTATAATACCAGCGAAATAGCTATGCACATACTTACATACCAGTAAAACCACTCCTGGTGATGGCTTTGTTTAAATTGCAATGCAATAAGCTCAGCAGTGCCGCCAAACAGCGATACGGCAACAGCATAGGGAAGGCCCACACCCAGCGCACGGACATTAGCAGGGAACAGCTCGGCTTTTACAACGGCATTTATGGAGGTGTAACCGCTTACAATAATAAGCGCAAGCATAATCAAACCGAACGCCAGCCAAAAATCTTTTGTGTGACTTAATAACGTCAGGATCGGAACGGTTGTGATTGTGCCTAAAACGCCAAATCCGATCAGTAAAGGTTTTCGACCGATCTTATCAGATAAAAGGCCAAATAACGGCTGCATCAGCATAAAAATCACCATCGTAAGCGTCGAGATTAGCGTAGCGTTGTTGACAGAGAATTTCGCCGACAGTACAAGGAACTTTTGCATATAAGTAGTGAAGGTATAAAAGGCAACCGTACCACCTATGGTTAAACCAATAACGGTGAAAACAGCCCTTGGATGCTCCGCTAGCGCTTTCAAGGTTCCGCGGGATCTCCTTTCCGCCGGTTCATCAGGCAAAGCGACCGACTCCTGTAAGCTGCGTCGTAAATACATTACAGTAACAGACAAAATAGCACCAATGCCAAAAGGGATTCTCCAGCCCCATTGATGAAGCTGCTGGTCGGTTAAAAAAACACGTTGTAATAAAACCAATACCCCCAGTGCCAGCAGTTGCCCCATGATGAGGGTAACATATTGAAAGCTCGAATAAAAGCCGCGATGCCTTTTTGTCGCGATCTCGCTTAAATAAGTAGCGCTGGTACCATATTCGCCGCCAACGCTTAATCCCTGGATAACGCGTGCAATAACCAGTACAATGGGCGCTGCCACGCCTATTTGTTTATAACCCGGTACCATAGCAACGATAAGCGAACCGGCGCTCATCAATAAAACTGAGAGTGTTAGCGCGGTTTTACGGCCTTTTTTATCGGCAAACGAGCCCATTACCCATCCGCCGATCGGCCGCATTAAAAAACCGATGGCAAAAATTCCTGCCGTGTTGATCAACCCGGCGAGCTGGCTGCCGGAAGCAAAAAAGGCACCCGAAAAATAAATGGAGAATGCCGTATACACATACCAGTCGTACCACTCGACAAGGTTACCTAACGAGCCACCCACAATGGAGCGGATCCTTTCGGCGGTTATTTGCGGCTTCGTGTTATTCATTGCAGTAAACTTAGTTGTTTCACTGCTAAATCAGTAATTGGTAAACGCAATAAGCGCTTAGCCGAATAAATTAATTATTTTCGCTACCAATATCTACGCATGTTTGGCTATGAATTACAATTTTTACGATAGAGCGGCTTCAAAGTCAGACGAAGAACTTTACTATTGTATCGATAATCGCGAAAAATACCTGCCTGAAACTGTCGAAGCTGCCGTTTCCGAATTACAAAAACGCGGCGCCGAGTTTTCGGAAGAAGAATTGCGGGTGATCACAGAAGATATGCAGGCGCGCAGGGAAATGGCCGAGCATGGAACCGGTATTTTCGGCATCTTCAATACCAACTGGGACAACAACCAGGTTTACGACCCCGATGCGCCCGGCATGTTTTCAAAACGCGCGATATTTGCATTTTCTGTTTTGTGCAGCGTGCTTTTCGGAGCTATTCTGCTGGCCATCAATGTCAACAAAACTCAAAACAGGGATAAGGCGTTGTGGGTGGTAATTTACGGCATTGGGTTTATTTTTCTCCAGGCTATAATATCCGGCGGTTATAATCCAATATTTACCATCCTGACCAGCATTGCCGGGGCTTATATCATGGATAATTTTTTCTGGAACAGGTATATCGGCAAACCAACCTTGTACCGGGCCCGGCCCATCTGGATACCGTTGCTTATCGGGTTAGCTTTAGCGGCTATTGGTACTATTTTAGTATCGAAGGGCCTTCTCCCTGTTATTCCGCCTAAATAAACTGAACTACTTAGTTGTTTACCAATTTAAATGCTCCTTCACCATAACGCATGCCTGTATGGGGATATTTGCCGATGATGTTTTGAATTTCCCGCTTATCTGCGTCCGTTAGTTCAATCTCGACCGACGCCGCGTTCTCCCGCAAATAGTTCGTTTTTTTCGTGCCGGGGATAGGAATAATATCATCGCCCTGGGCCAATACCCAAGCCAGGGCAAGTTGGGCGGGTGTGCAGCCCTTTTTAACTGCTAACTCAGCAAAGGCAGCCGCAAGCTGTTGGTTGTTTTCTTTGTGATCGTCGCTGAAACGGGGCAGCGTTTTACGAAAATCGTTACTGCCCAATTGATCGATATTCAGTTTATTGGTGATCAATCCGCGCGAGAGCGGGCTAAATGGTACCAGGGATATGCCTAATTCGCGGCAAACCGGTAATATTTCGGCTTCTACATCGCGCGTAAGCAACGAATATTCGCTTTGCAGGGCGGCGATGGGGTGCACAGCGTGCGCTTTCCTGATCGAAGCCGCGGATGCTTCCGATAAGCCCAGGTAACGTACCTTACCTTCTTTAACCAGGTCGGCCATGGCGCCAACCATTTCTTCTACGGGTACGTTCGGATCGATCCGGTGGGCGTAGTAAAGATCTATCGTATCTATCTTCAATCTTTTCAGGCTTTTCTCCACGGCGGTTTTAACATACGCCGGCGACCCGTCAAAATACGACCCCGATCCGCCCGGAAATGCATCGCTATCTTCTTTTTGCCTGAAGCCAAATTTTGTAGCGATAAATACTTTGTCCCGGTTGGGCGCCAGCACTCTTGCTACAAGCTCTTCATTTTTTCCGTTGGCATAAACATCGGCCGTATCCCAAAAGTTAATGCCCAGCTCCAGCGCCAGGTTTAACGTCGCTATAGATTCATTATCGTCAAAAATGCCGTAGCCGTGGTTCATGCCCATGCAGCCCAGGCCGGTAGCAGATAACATCTCCCCTGTTTTACCAAGTTCCCTATATTTCATGATAGATATTTTTATACAAATATAAAACTGAAGTTGTAAATGTCGCTTCGTTTTTGAACCGCGCAATATCCGAGTCCGATAGATTCGTGGTCGGTACAAGTTGCGGGGTCGCACGAGTATAGTGTTTACCTGCTAAATCCTACCAACCGGTGCAATTGTATGGGATTGTAAATCTTGCCTGATTTTATTACGGTTGTTACGTTACGAATATCCCTGATGCGGTTCAGGGGGTTGCCGTCTACAATGATCAGGTCGGCCTGCTTGCCGACTTCTATTGATCCGGTTATATTATTCACTTTTAATACCTGTGCCGGCACTATGGTCGCAGTCCTGATCGCCTGGAATGGGGTCAAACCTGCGTCCACATATAATTCCAGTTCGCGGTCCAGGCTGTAACCCGGAAATCCCTGGTCGGTGCCTGCAACCAGCGTGACCCCGGCATCCGAAAGAACCTTCACACATTTCAACATGCCATCGTAAAGTGGTTTAAATTTCGCCGCGCCATTTGCTTCCTGCCCCGTGTTTTTAAACAGTGCTTGTAATGGCAGCGGGAGTGTATAAAAAGCAGGTTCCATGATGGTGATATCATCTTTTACCGACCTGAAGCTCATCTCAAAAACGCCGATAGTCGGGTCAATTACCACCTTATGATCTTTAATAAACCGGATGGCGGCTTTGCTGATGGGATCTTCAAAATCTATGGACCGGTCTTTATTCCTTTTCATGATCGAATACACGTATTGCACATGATTAACCATATCCATACCCGAATCTACGCCTGCCTGCAAGGTCATGCCGTTGGGGATGTGCCCCGTAACCGGCAATCCCAGCCGATGCGCTTCGTCGCAAATGGCCTTTACAATAGCCGGCTTTACCGAGCTGTATATCTTTATCTCGACAAACCCGTTTTGATAATAGCGGTCTACTTCTTTTATCGCTTCCGCCCTGGTATCCGCCTGGATAATTCCCAGGCCCATCGCGCCTTTCCCGTCAATAATACCTGCTTTGTATATCTTCGGGCCTATTCCCTTGCCATCATCTATTGCTTTTTGTATAGCATTGATATAACCAAATTCGTTACCGCAATCGCGCACCGAGGTTACGCCAGCCGCCAGGTAGGCCGGCCCCCATTCCGCCTGCTCAAAATGGGCGTGCATATCCCACAAACCAGGTAAAACAGTTTTGCCTTTCGCGTCGATAATTTTCGCGTTTGCGGGTATAGTTACCTGTCCTGTTTTTCCAATCTTTTGTATGATACCGTTTTCTATCAGCACAACCGAATTTGGCATCGTCTTTTCGTTTACTACGTCGATCACGGTGCCGCCTACAATGGCAATAACTTTCTCGCCGCCTGCAGACTTTGGAATAGCGGCACTGAATAACCGCATGCTATAGGTAGCCGCCCTGCTGATCAGCGTCGGCAACAGCGCCTCATACGGCTCGCGCATCATTTCCAGCTTATCTGCTTCGGCATCGTTGGTTATTAAACACATCAAAAGGCCGCTTTTATCGGTCCATAGCAGTTCATTGCCCCATATCAGCCCGCTTATCGTATACCTGTCAAGCGTTAACGGCTTGTTATTATAATTCAGCACATCTTCCCCGTCTTTCTTTATCTGTACGGAGCCAAAAGGTAAGGTATTGATAACTGCCAGCTGGCGATGGTTTTTCCAATACTGAAGCAGCACCTGCTGCACTGTCCCCGGTGCGTACCCGGCAACAGGGAAGGTTAACCCGGTAAGCCTTTTCGTAAAGACGGAATCATCCACTTTCACCCTTGCCTGGTTACCGTGAATACTGATGCTGTCGTTAATAGTGGCTGTGCGCGCTACCCTGCCTTTAATATCAAGTTTTAGAGGCTCCGACTGTGGCGTTACGCTCAACTCTGCCCTTAACGGCACCGCAGATCCCCTGTCGACAAATTTAAAATCAACCGTATAAGTGATCGTGTTGTTGGCTTTGATAACATGATAGGTCTCTTTACCGATATGTTTTTCGAATTTATGCAGGAAGAACGTACCGCTATCGATAGCGCCGTTGTTTTGAGCGCTGGCTTTAAAAAATAACGCAGGTAAACAAAGCAGCAGGTATTTTTTCACTGAATAAGGTTAGTTGTTATTACTGCAAGTTATCATTTTTTAAAGCGAATTAAAAAAAGAAAGCCGGGCTATCAGCCCGGCCATACATAATATAGGTTTGAAGTTGGTAAATTTATAATTTCTCGCCATGCTGGCTGATATCCAGGCCGGTTACCTCATCTTCGGCAGATACCCTTAGCGGGGATATCATATCAGTGATCTTCAATAACACCATGGATCCGAAAAACGAAAATATGGAAACCGCTACCAGGGCAATACACTGCACAAAGAACAAGTGAGTATGCCCGAAAAACAGCCCGTTGCCGGTGGTATTTCCCGGGTTTACGTTTTGATTGGCGAATACGCCGGTTAGCAGCATCCCCACCATACCGCCTACGCCATGACATGGAAAAACATCCAGTGTGTCGTCGATCGATGTACGGGTGCGCCATTCCACCACCAGGTTACTCACCACCGCCGATATAATGCCAATAGCCAGCGAATGCGGGACCGAAACAAAACCGGCTGCGGGCGTGATAGCAACCAGGCCGACGACAGCACCGATACAAGTGCCCATCGCCGACGGCTTTTTTCCGCGGAACATATCAAAAAATATCCACGTTAGTCCGGCTGCAGCAGAGGCTGTCGTACTGGTAGCAAGTGCTGTGACTGCTAAATGATTAGCGCCAAATGCCGAGCCCGCGTTAAAGCCAAACCACCCGAACCATAATAAACCCGTACCGATCATCACGTAAGTAATTCGCGCAGGCGAATGGTTACGTTCGTTTCGGCGCTTTAAAAATAGCGCCGAAGCCAGCGCCGCCCACCCGGCCGACATATGGACAACGGTACCGCCTGCAAAGTCAAGTACGCCCAGTTTGTTTAGTATCCCATCCGGATGCCAGGTGGAATGTGCCAGCGGCGAAAATATAAAAACAGTAAACAAGCATACGAATATGATATATGAGCTAAACCGGATCCGCTCGGCGAAAGCGCCGGTTATCAGCGCAGGGGTAATAATGGCAAACTTTAGCTGGTACATGGCAAATAGCAGCAACGGTATGGTTGGCGCAAGCTTCCACGTAGCGTTGCCCAGCATGCCCTTCATCATAAAATACGTAGAAGGATTTCCGATAAAGCCACCCATCGTTTCGCCAAATGCAAGGCTGAAGCCGAATATGCCCCATATAATGGTAACGATAACCATGCAGATTATACTTTGCAGCATAGTGGAGATCACATTTTTTTTATTTACCATGCCGCCATAAAAAAAAGCAAGCCCGGGCGTCATGATTAACACCAGGGCGGTCGACATCAGCATCCAGGCAATATCACCCGTATCAAAATGCGGGTTACCGGTATTGTGATATTCTACCGACGGAAACAAAAATGTTAAAGAAAGAATAAGTAAAATGACAAAAAATGGAAAATACCGTTTCATTAATTTAGGGATTGACGAAATTACGGCTCAAAATATGATTATAGTCGATTAAAAGGAAATAAATCAACCATTTTTTTGATTAAAATCGCAAAAATTGCCAATTTACAAATGCCGTATCAGGATATTTGGAAATATCCCTAATAATATCAGCAGAAAGCTAATGATTATTGCGAAAGTAACAACGTTATAGGATTTCACAGGCGTGTTTATAGCAACTTCTGTTCGTTTTAAAAACAGGTTAAGTGGTATTTTAATATAGTAAAACAAAGAAACGATGGTAGTTACAGCGCCGGTGATCATTAAAAGGAGCAGCCAAATGCTATGGCTTTGCTCGTAAACGCCATAAACCGCCGAGAATACGAACAACTTACCGGCAAACCCTGCGGTTACAGGTAAACCGGTTAGGGAGATCAGCACGATAATGAAACAAATAGATGCGGCCGGGAATTTTAAGCCAAGGCCGCGGTAACTATCCATATCCTCTGCCCCCGCGGTGTTAGTAAAGTACGTTGCCAAGGCAAGTGCGCCGATATTAGCAAGTCCGTACGCAGCCAGGTAAAAAGTTAAGGCCGATAACCCGGTTGATGTAAACGTTACGAGTGCCATTAGCGCAAACCCGGTATGGCCTATACTCGAATAGGCAAGCATTCTTTTAACATTGGTTTGCCATACCGCGGCAAAATTGCCCGCGACCATCGTTATAATCCCTATTACGGATAACGCTAAGCGGAAATCAAAGGCGGTCCATTTGGCGAAATAAATGAACGGCGTCAAAAAATTGATCAGCAGCGCAAAAGCGGCTATTTTAGGCAGTGTTGACAAGTATGCCGTTACGGGTGTAGGCGCGCCTTCATAAACGTCGGGCACCCAAAAATGCATTGGCAAAAATGATAATTTAAAGCCTATGCCGGTCAACACCAGTACAAGAGCGAACGACACGGGTAAGGGATTAACCTTCAATAAACCGGGTATTAAATTTCCGCCAAATAAGTCGAGCGAACCCGTAAAAGCGTATAGCAATGAGATACCATATAGCATAACCGCCGATATAGCTGCGCCAAACAAAACATATTTTAATCCCGCTTCTGTACCGGGTGCATTTTCCGAGCGGTAGGCCACCATCAGGTAGGAGGCGATGGAAACAATTTCAATAGCCAGGTAAATGGATAGCAGGTTTACGGCCATCGCCATCAGGTGTAAACCAAAAATAGACCCAATTACGATGGTGTACAGGTCGGATAGTCTTTTAGCGTGTGTCGCCAGCCGCTTATCCCATCCAATATATAGCAGCAGCGCCAGCGACAATACATCAATAACCAGTTTAAAATTGATGGCCGTACGCGTAATGAGCAGCATTTCGCTGAATAAAAAATAGCCGTTTGCCTGTCCGTTTACAATCAGCAGCGGAATTTGCTCCATATCTTTTGCCAGCACGAGCACCATACCTGCACAGGCGACTATCCGGCAAAGTTTCTCCGAATTTCTTCCGAATAGTAGATCGGTGATCAATACCAATACAAATAATGCCGCCAAATAGATCTCGGGCATAAAATAAGGAATGCTGTCCAAAACGTTGGATATGGAATCAGGAAGAAATGGCAGCAGGTCGTGCATTGATTACAAACTATGTTGTATAAACTGAATAAAGCCTAATACCGAATCATTGATCTTATCAAAAACGAGCGATGGCATCAATCCCAGGGCCAGCACGATAAGGGCCAATGGCAATAAGGTTATCCTCTCACGCAGGTTCAGGTCGCTTAACGCGGTATGCCAGACGTCTCCCCCCTTTAGATTCACGGTGCCGAAAAACATCCGCTGAAGCGTCCATAAAAAGTAAGCGGCGCCCAATAAAATACCCAGGGCTCCGCAGGCGGCCATCCAGTAGGGCAATAAGCCGTTTACAGAATGTGATTTAAATGCCCCCGTAAGTGAAAAAATCTCACCGATAAAAGCCGAAAAGCCGGGCAATCCCAATGAGGCAAAAAAGGCGATCATCACAAAGGTGGTATATCGGGGCATGAGCGATGCCAAACCCTTGAAATGACCAATACCGCGGTCGTGTACACGATTGTAAATAACACCCGCCAAAAAGAACAGCATCGTCGACAGGAATCCATGGCTCACCATTTGCATAACCGCCCCGCTTATGCCTTCTGTCGTCATGGAAGCGATAGCCAACAATACAAAACCCATATGCGATACCGACGAATAGGCGATCATCCGTTTCAGGTCTTTTTGTGCAAGGGCATTCAGTGCGCCGTATAAAATGGAAATTACACCGAGCATCCCGAGCCAGTATGCATTGGCCGCGGCGATATCCGGAAAAATACCGATGCAAACCCGGATAATACCATATCCGCCCACTTTGAGTAATATCCCCGCAAGGATAATAGAAACAGGTGTCGGCGCCTCCACGTGCGCGTCGGGCAACCAGGTATGTAAAGGCACCACTGGCACCTTGATGGCAAAAGCCACAAACAAAATAATGAAGCCTACCGTCCTTGCCGGAAAACCAAATATAGTTTGATGGCTTAACGCCGAAAATACCGAGCCGGGTTGATAGTTTGCCGGGTTCATCATCTGCACCATGTTAAAGGTGTGATTGCCTGTTACAGGGTCTTTAACTGATAAATACAGACCGATCATCACCAGCAGCATAAACACCGACCCGAATAAGGTATATAGAAAAAACTTTATAGCGGCATATTCGCGCCGCGCTCCGCCCCACATCCCGATAAGGAAATATAGAGGCAGCAGCATCAATTCGTAAAAAATGTAGAACAGGAAAAAATCGAGCGAACAGAATACGCCTGTAACGGCCATATCCAATATTAAAAAGAGCACAAAAAAACCTTTTAAATTGCTTTTAATCTCCCACGAGGCCAGCGAAGCAATAACCAGCACAACGGACGTCATTACCAGCAGGGTTATCGAAATGCCATCGATCCCCACAAAGTAATCGATCTGCATTTTGCCCATTGACCCAAGATCAAGGTTGATCCACGGCACCTTTTGCATAAACTGAAACTGGCTTTCGTGGTTGATTCCCGCAAAAGTAGCACCGGTTTTAAAATGACAATATATCCAGATACTCATTCCCAACTGCAGCAAGGTAGCCAGCAGCGTAATATACCGAAAGCTCTCCCGCCACGCCGACGGCAGTACCGCTACGATAAATCCAAACAGGATGGGTGTAAATATGAGCAGGGTTAGGATATTCATTTATGAGGTTAGAGATTAGAGATAAGAGGTTAGGTTTTGAAAAGCTTTTGTAAATTTTAAATTATTCATAACACGGTTTTTTTTATAAAATTAATAAACATGCTCAAGTATCGATTTTAAGACTTTCAGACTAATCTCTAATCTCCAACCTCTAATCTCCAACCTCTAATCTCTAAAACATCGTTTTCAAAATAAACAACGCCAATATAATCACCAGCGTGCTAAATAAATAATATTGCAGTTTGCCGCCCTGAAACCTGCGCGCGAAATTACCGACGCCTTCAACCAGTGCAACCACTAAATTTAAAAATCCGTCGATCACATAACGATCTGTCCAGGCGCATAGCTTTGCCAGGCTAACATACAGTTTTGTTACTAAATGAATTAACCCATCGATCACACTACGGTCGGTCCAGAACACCAATGTGCTTAACGCGACGACCGGCTTAACGATAACCCGCTTATATATCCCGTCGAAATACCATTCGCTAAAAGAAAGGCGGTACAAAAATCCGCGCTGCTGCAAAACTTGGGACCGTTGTCTTGTATTTACAGCAAAAGCCCAATATATAACCAGCAGACTTAAGATAGTTACCCCGGCCGGTATCAAGGTGTTATACCAAGTTTCATGTCCTGCGAAATTCACGGCAGAAAAACCGTTAAACAGCCACGACTGCACATACGCTAAAGGATTGGCAGAAAACAGCGGGAACAAACACCCGGCAATAAGAATCGCCAATGGCAATTTATACAGCCAGCCTCCATCGCCCATACTTACTTTAAGATCGGGTTTTAGCGCCTGTAACTCCGATTCGCCAAAGAACACCTTAGCGATCATTCTTGTCACATAAAACGCAGTTATCCAGGTGGTTGCTACCGCAAGCAAAGGAATTAGTTTATATATAATATCCTTACCGTCCGACCATTCCCACGCCTGCACCAGGATGCCATCCTTCGATAAAAATCCCGATGTTAAAGGCAGCCCGATCAACGCTGCGCCGCCAATGATCGCGGCAACAAAAGTAAACGGCAGCTTTTTGCGCAAGCCGCCCATATTTAAAATATTTTGCGGATCGATATCCAGATTATTATCGTCGCGCATATGCGCCATCTGGTGGATAACGATGCCTGCGACCAAAAATAAAAGCGCCTTAAAAAAAGCATGCGTTGCCAGGTGAAACAGCGATGAGGCGTAGGCGCCGATGCCCATAGCCATCACCATATAGCCAAGCTGCGATATGGTGGAATACGCAAGGATGCGTTTCAGATCGTTTTGCGTTAGCGCGATCGTAGCACCCATAAACGCAGTAAAACAACCGATGACAGCCAAAACGGTCAGTTCCGTACCGTTAAACAACAGGTAAACCCTGCCCAGCAGGAATACGCCGGCCGCTACCATAGTAGCGGCATGAATAAGCGCTGAAATGGACGTTGGTCCTTCCATGGCATCTGGTAGCCAGATATGAAGCGGGAACTGCGCCGATTTCGCTGCGACGGCTAAAAAAATACCGCCGCAAGCTATATACTGCCATACAGCCGATATTTGTGTCGCCGTTGCTGTCCATTGCCCATGTGAAATAATCGACGTCGCAACCAAACCTTTAGCGGCGAAAAGTTGCGTAATGTCGAACGTATGGAACTGGGTAAACAAAATAATGATGGCGGTTAGCAGCCCGATATCCCCTATCCTGTTCATGATAAATGCCTTTTTATTCGCCTGTACGGCTTTATCGCGTGTAAACCAAAACCCAATAAGCAGGTACGACGAAAAGCCCACCAGTTCCCATGAAATATAAAACAGCACCAGGTTATCAGCGACTACCAGCGTCAGCATGCTGAAACAAAAGAGGCTGAGATAAGTGAAATAGCGGTTATAATTCCCATCGTCCTTCATATAAGCAATGGAATAAATATGCACCGGCAGAGCAATCATATTAACAAGCAGCAGCATTAAAACGGAAAGATTATTTAGCAATATCCCTACAGTTATTGTGGTGTTTCCAACGGTAAACCAATTTATACTTTGATGCACCGGGTGACTGTTCCAAACCCTGGCAAAGACAAAAGCCGATAAAACACAACTGACCAATATGGCTAAAGTCGATACCCACCCGGCCAGCATATTTCGCCTGCCCGGCAAACAAAAATTCAGAATAAAGGCAAGCAGCGGCAGGAATACCGCCGCAAGGGTGAATTTAATGGTTAAGGAATCGATTGATTGTAAAAATTGGTTCAAGGTTATTGCATTGTTGTAATGATTGCTAGGTAGGGCCTGCTATCCCCGCCATTGTAATATTCGTTTTTAATAAAATCAAACATTTTAATTTTATTGGCAGGTATTTCATATAAATCTCTAATAGGATCAGCAGACTTCAACCTTAAAAAAATACCATTTACCACATAGTTAATACTATCATCATTGTCCTGATGATGTTCAATAAAGTCTTTATACTTTATTGAAAGCGCGCTAAACTTTTTTTGGTAAGATTTTACAGCACCCTGTTTGGTAACAACAATTACAGCGCCGTGGTCACGTACATTGACATAACACGCATCGCAGGCAAACTTTTTTAATATCGTAATGCTTAGAAGATTTTGAAGATCAGCCCCATTTAATTTATTCTGTGATACTTCTCCATCGATCACATATAACGCATTATTGTCGACGAATAAACTGACTAAGTTATTTTTGGGTAAAAGACGCTTTTTATTCAGCCTGTTGGTAGTTATCCATATAACACCCAAAGAGGCTTGTGAACCATATAAAGCGTTAGCTGCCCCATCCTTAAGTACATCAATTCTTTGAATATCTTTCGACTCAAGTTTATCTGACTTGGGATTATAAGGAACTCCGTCTAAAACTATTAAAGGTTCAGTGCGATTAGGTAAACTTCCGACGTCTCTAAATTGGTATATGGCTGGATTGCCTTTATGCGTAGTGTCCGTGCCCTGCGCCAAAATATTTGTTGAGAGAAATAAACAAAAAACAAAAGCAAAAATAATACATAAAGCGGTGTCACTCTGAGCCTGTCGAAGGGTACGCACGGAAAGGCCCCGCCCACGATGCTTCGACAAGCTCAGCATGACACCTACCGTTATATGATTAAGTACTTGCATCATTGATCCCCCAAATTATTCACCTTCCCCGGGTCGATGGTTTTATATTGCCGGTACACATTTAATATGATAGCCAATGCCACCGCCGTCGTCGCTGCGGCGAGCACAATAGCAAACAGCGCGAATATTTGCCCCCCGTTATTAAACCGGTCGTATTTACCAAACGCCACCAGGTTCAGAATAGCGCCGTTCAGCATCAGCTCGATACCGATCAGTACCTGGATCGCATTGCGTTTAGATACGATCATATATAATCCGATGCAAAATAAAACCGCGCTTACCACCATAAAATCAGTCGGCGAGATCATATGCGTTGCTCCTTTCTTGATAAATGCGCCGCCCCGATAAGCGCGATCATCAGCAAAATGGATATAGCCTCAAAAGGCAGCAAATACCGCGTCATCAGGTTGATCCCGATATTTTCAGTCATCGCTGCATTAGCCTGTATATCATTTTTCAGCTGCACCGATTTCTTTATCCAAACCAGGTTATCGGGGCCTGCGGTTGTTATCATATTGATCAACACAATAAGGAACAGCGCCGCCAATAAAAGCGCGGGCAGTTTGCTCACGGTGATGAGTTTATTGTTTTGTTGTCCTAATGTATTTAAGGTTTCCCTGCCCGAAAGCATAAAGGCAAAAAGAATAAGCACCAAAATACCCCCAACATAGATCACTATTTGAGTAATGGCTATAAAATCAGCCAATGCCAGTACATATAGCCCGGCCAGCGCAAATAAGGTAATGAAAAACAGAAAAATAGCCCGCACCAGGTTCTTTGTGGCTGCTACAAATAGCGCGGAAGCAACTGCGATAAAGCTCATTAAATAAAACAGCCCCTGCGCTAAACTCATGCCTCGCCCTCCTTTTTCTGCGTAGCTGCCGCTTTAGCCGCCTGACGCTCGGCCTGCTGCTGTTCAAACTCACGCCGTTTTTGCGCGGAATCTTCCGGCGTCATATCCGAAAAGGCATAAGTGAGTTCGCCGATTTCGGCCACGCTGCGGTCATATGTGTTGGTCATAATAATGCACTCTGTCGGGCATACAATGGTACAAAGGCCGCAATACATGCATTTGGCCATATCGATATCAAACTTGGCAGCATATAGCCTTTTCGTCGTGCCGTCAGACGTTTGACCAATGGCCTCTGTCGCTTTGATCGCTTCAATATCGATACAATCAACGGGACAAATCTTTGCGCACAGATCGCATACGATACAGTCGTCAATCTCCACATCCAGCTGGTACCGCCCTACTTCGGGAATTGGAAGCGCCTGGTGCGGATATTGTATGGTATTAGTGCCTTCCAGCTGTTTAAAATAATTATCGGCACTTGCAGGCAGGATATCTCTTTTTCTGTGCGAAGCAAATAAATGCCCTAAAGTGATGGATAATCCCTTTAATGCTGTTGTAATACCGGTTATTAAATTTTTAAACATTTGAACAACTTAATCAAATCCGATCCTGATAGTTATCGGACGAAATCTAAATCACATTAACCAAAGCCTCCATATGCCCGATATCAGCATACATAAAAAAGCCAGCGGGGTTAACACCTTCCAGCATAACGACATTAACTGATCCACCCTAAAACGCGGAAGCGTCCATCGTATCCACATCTGTATGCCCACAAGCATTAAAGTTTTTAATATGATCCAAATAACGCCCCACGCGGCGCCCGTGGTCCAGCTGGCTAAGTGTACCGAACCTATATTTGGCAACGGCGTGTTCCATGCGCCCAAAAACAGTATTACGCCAACCATCGATACCATAAACATCATCGAGTATTCGGCCAAAAAAACCAGTGCAAATCTAAACCCGGTATATTCTGTATGAAAACCCGCCACCAGTTCCGATTCCGCTTCCGGAATATCAAATGGCGCGCGGTTACTCTCGGCTAACGAAGATATAAAGTAAATAACAAACGCGATAAGCAGGTGGGGCGCCCTCAAAATGTTCCAGGCGAATATGCCCCCTATGTTGGATACGTTCCAAAACCCCGCAAACTTTATAGGCTCGTGCGCAAGGATGCCCTGCTGCGCCGATATATCCTGCAGGTTGAGCGTTTGAGCGATCATCACTACGGCGATCAAAGCAAAACCCGCCGGAATCTCGTACGAAATGATCTGCGCGGCCGACCGCATGGCCCCTAATATGGAGTATTTATTGTTCGATCCCCATCCGGCCATCAATATACCCAGCGTTTCGACCGAAATAATGGCGAAAATATAGTATAAGCCTAAATTCAATTTGGCAGGCACCAAACCAGGCGCCCACGGCAGCGCCGCAAATCCGAGGTAAACGGCGATAAAAATAATTGCCGGCGCCATTATAAAGAGCAGCTTGTCGGCCGCAGCCGGCGTGATAAGCTCCTTTTGCAGCATTTTCAAGATATCCGCGAAGGTTTGCAGTGTTCCGAATTTACCGGTTTCCGTGGGGCCCAGCCGGTCCTGTATAAAGGCCGAAACTTTGCGCTCGGCATATACCCCAAATAGTGCAAACAGCGCCGAAAAGCCGAACAGCCCAACCGCAATAACGAAATATGTGAGATAAAAATTCAATGCGCTTGCTTTGTTGCAAACTTAGTAAAATTGGTTGATTGGTAATAGTTGATCAGGTTGGTAGACAAAGTATTTATTGTTAGTTCATCTTTTCGAACAAGTATTTCAACGGTTAATCGCTTCTATGGGCCTTATTCAATTTGCCTTACCCCAACCCCCTCCTTTCGAGAGGCCGTTGAAAGCCTTGTTGTTCAAGTCCTGTCCTTTGGAGAGCCTGCCGCGGCAGGCAGAGATTTAAGTGAGGGTTAACACTTGATCTCCGCAAAAGCCGACCTTACCGGGGCCGAAAAGAATATTTCTGCGTGATGATCAAAATCAGGGGTATCGTCGGTCGTTGTAAAAAAACGTGACGTTTTATTTTTGGAAAGTTTTTCATCCATTTCAGGATGCCGTCGCAGGTAGTCTGACAGGCTATCGGCAACAATAGCGCCCTGCGATACGATGCTGATCGATCCGGGTAGATATGCCCTTATCTTTTCATATAGCAGTGGGTAATGCGTACAGCCTAATAAAACGGTGTCGATATCTTTCGCCTGCGCCATCAGCTGATCCAGGTATTTTTTTACAAAATAGTCGGCACCAGGCTCGTCATACTCACCATTTTCAATAAGCGGCACCCAAAGCGGGCAGGCCTGTTGATAAACTTTAATGTCGGGGAAAAAATTTCCGATCTCTATGACGTACGACCCTGACTGTACGGTACCTTTTGTACCCAGTACGCCTATGTTTTTTGTTTTGGTATAGTTACCGATCACCTCGGCCGTGGGCCTGATCACCCCAAGCACGCGCTTTAAAGCATCGATGTGTTTTAAATCCTGCTGCTGAATAGTACGCAGCGCCTTTGCCGAAGCCGTGTTGCACGCCAATATCACAAGCGGGCAGCCTTGTTTAAAAAGCCATTGCACACATTCCCATGTATATTGATGAATGGACTGGAACGACCGGTTGCCATAAGGCGCCCGGGCCGTATCGCCCAGGTATACATAATCATAATCCGGCAATTGGCGTATGATTGACCTGAAAACCGTGAGGCCGCCATAGCCTGAATCAAAAATTCCTATCGGTTTGTTATTGATCATTCGTGCAAAAATAAAAAAAGCGTTCCGTAATAAACAGGAACGCTTTTTAAGGAATATCGGTAACTGATTATTTTAAGTTCAATTTTAGTTTAACAGCCGCCATCATATCGTCGCTGGCAGGCGAAACCAAAAGCTGTATTTGTGATGAATCCAACACATAAGTGTAGCCTTTCTCGTTTGCTACCGCGGTTATTGCGGCTTTAGCACGATCAGATAATGGCTTAAAAAGTTCGTTACTCTTTGCTTCTACCTGTTGCTGGGCGCTATTTTGAAGGTCTTGCATACGTTTTTGTATATCCTGCAATTCAGCTTGTTTTGTAGTGCGTACGGCATCGGTCATGGTAGCGGCCTGCGCCTGGTATTCTTTACCTTTTGCCTGGTACTCATTGTTCATTAGCGTTAGCTGATCGATGAATTGTTTTTGATAAATATCAATTTGCGACTGAACAGTCTTGAATTCGGGTAGTTGTTGTACCAGCGCTGTAAAATTGATGTGGCCAATTTTGGTTTGCGCCTTTGCAAAGCTGCCTACAAATAACATGCATCCTGCAACTAAAGCAACTTTAAATAATTTTTTCATTTTGTTTTTTGTTCTTTGTTTAAAATTAGTGGGATTTATTATAATTAAAAATTTATTTTGCAAATGTACCGGGCTTTAATCCAAGCCGGGTTAATACCTCGGCGCTTTTATCGTAGCGGGGGTTAAAGTAAAGCATAATTACTTCACTGTTTTTATCAAATATCACATCCAGGTTATCGTTTTCGGCAACAGCCTGTATTGCTTTGGCTATTTTTTCCTGTATAGGTTTGATCTGTGAAGTGCTTCGTTGTGCAAGCTCGCCCTCTGGCCCGAATTTTTGCTGCTGAAAATCCTTCGCGGTTTTTTCCTTATCGGATATTTCAGCCTGGCGGCGCCTTTTCATATCGGCCGTCATTAAAACCTGGTCGGCCTGGAATGCTTTATACAAACGGTCAATTTCCTGGTATCGTGCGTCCACCTCCTTCTGCCATTCTGCCGACAGAGCCTTTAGCTGTTTCTGCACCGAAGTATACTCGGGCATGTGTTTTAATATATACTCCGAATCTACATATGCAAACCGCTGTGCAAATGCGGCAGTTAGCGTAGTAAACGTAAAGCCAAGTATTAAAATTATCCTCTTCATCACAATTATTTAATTAAATCCGCCATTTAAGCTCTGTGAGATCGAGAAGCTGAACTGACCTTTGTTTGCACCCGGGATACCCGGTATTTTATCAAATCCATACCCATAATCAAGCCCGAGCAATCCAAAAATAGGCAAAAATACCCTGGCGCCAATACCTACCGAGCGCCGCACATTAAAAGGGTTAAATTTATCAAAACTATTCCACACATTACCGCCTTCGGCAAACGCTAACATAAAAATGGTTGCCGACTGGCTTTGAATAACCGGGTGGCGCAGCTCGAACGTATATTTATTGTAGATAGTACTTCCCGGATTCGTATCGGCAGTATAATTTGTACCTTCAGGTATGATCGAAAAATTTTGATAACCCCTTAAACCTATAATGTCGCTTCCCTGTAAAAACTGGTAGCTCTGCATACCGTCGCCACCGAGTTTAAATCTTTCAAACGGAGAAGCGCCGACTTCTGAATTATACTGGCCCAAAAATCCAAAGCGTACCTGCGACATCAGCACCAACTTACCGGTTATACGCTGGAACCATTGGGCATCATATTTAAATTTATAGTACTCAACAAAGTGATAGCGCTCTTCGGGCGTGGCAATCTTATAGTTGATATTGTTGAACGCCGAATAGGGTGGTGTGCCTTGAATGGTAAACTTAATGTTCGAGCCCGTTGTTGGATAAATAGGCACATCCAGCGAGTTACGCTGCAATTCCTGGGTTAGCTTAATATTATAGGAAGTACCATTTTGAAATAAATACCCGGTATAATTATCAAGGTTATAGTGGTCCAAATTGAGTGAGTAATTTAGCTGGAAGAAGTTATCGGGCCAGTTTAAGCGCTTACCCAAAGTTACGCCCACCCCGTTTATGCGCAATTTGTTGTAGTATGGGCTAGAGGTTGGGTAGTACTGACCCGTCGAACTCAGCTGTGTATAGGCCGATAAGGCAAAATATATAGGTTTTTTACCACCCAGCCATGGATCCGAAAAGGTGAACGAGAAATTTTGATAGGTACGGCCGCTCGATTGTCCGCGTATGCTTAGCTTCTGTCCGTCGCCCTTTGGAAGCGGCTTGTAAGCTTTTAAATTGAAGATGTTCCGCAACGCAAAGTTGTTAAACGTAAGACCCAGCGTACCAACCAGCTGCCCGCCGCCAAAGCCACCCGAAAGCTCGATCTGGTCTGAGGGCTTTTCTACTACGTTATAAATAATATCAACAGTGCCATCCTGCGGATTAATGTTGGTTGGCTTGGGTTCGGTTTTTTGCTCATCAAAGTTGCCCAGCTGGCCAATTTCACGTGTACTGCGTATTAATAAAGCCTTGTTGAATTTTTGGCCAGGTTTAGTGCGTATCTCGCGCATAACCACCTTATCATTCGTCACATCGTTACCTTTCAGTATCACCTTATTAATGGTGTATTGTGGGCCCTCATATACCCTGATATCCAAATCAACGGTATCGTGGTAAACACGTGTTTGCACAGGGTCGGCCTGGTAAGTTAAATATCCATCGTTTAAATAGAACGACGATACGTCATCATCATTGGGCGTTGGGCCGCTTAATCTTTTTCCTAATTCATCTTCACTAAAAACATCGCCCTTTTTAATCTTGAGTATCTTGCTGAGTATCTCCGTGGGATATTTCGCATTCCCCGACCATTTGATATTGCCGAAATAATATTTATGCCCTTCAAACAATTTAATTTTAACACCCACGGTATTTTCGCCGGTTTTAAAAACGGTATCGCTTAATATTTCGGCATCGCGATAACCCCGTCCCTGCATCTTTTCAATCAGGTTCTTTTTATCATCGTCGTACTTATCCTGTTTAAATTTACGCGAACCGAAAATATTGTAAAACTTCCGGGTTCGGGTCTTTGATAGATATTTCCTGAGCTTTTTTTGCGAAAAATCCTTATTCCCTTCAAAAGTCACTTCCGAGATCATTACCCGTTTCTTTTTATCCACAGCAATGTCGAGTATAATGCTGTTGGCATCGCCCGGGTCCTTCCGCTGCTTAAGCGTAACGGTCGCATTTAAAAATCCTTTTTCGTTATAATGTTTCCTGATAATAGCGCTCGTGGTGCTTAACAGGTTCTCATTTACGATCTTGCCGTTTTTATCAGATAGCTTTTTTTGCAGATCTTCAATTTCACCTTTCCTGATGCCCGTAATATGTATGCGCGATAACCGCGGACGTTCCACAACCACAATTTCAAGGTAGATGGTATCCAGGTTCATTTTTGTGATATTCAGCTGAACATCGTCAAAAAGGTTCTGCTGGTATAAATTTTTTATCACATTGGCGTTGGCTTCGCCCGGTAAGTTGATGCGGTCGCCTTTATTTAGCTTAGATATGGTTAACAGTACATCTTTATCCAGGTTTTTTGTCCCTTTAATGGTAACGCCGCCAATGATATAATCTTTAGGCTCCAGGTAACTCAGGCTGTCTACAGGGATCGATGATTTGGATAGCGAAAGCCTGGGCTGGTTTGAAACCTGGGCTACGGCAGCGGCACTTATCACAGAAAAAAGAATAACAAAAAGGTATTTATTCATTCGAATATTTTAGTGGCTAAAAATAATTTATACAGTTGTTAAAAAGTGTTAAAAGTAAAAATTTAGTTCACCTGCTCGCTGGTCATACCAAAACGGCGTTCGCGCTTTTGGTAATCAAGTATGGCTTCGTACAAGTCTTCCTTGCGGAAATCGGGCCATAATTTGGGTGTGAAGTATAATTCGGCGTAGGCAATTTGCCACAGCAAATAATTGCTGATCCGGTATTCTCCGCTCGTTCTGATCAGCAACTCGGGGTTGGGCATATCGTGGGTATATAAATTATTCTCAAAAGTTTCTTCATTTATCTCTGATATATTCAATTCGCCCCGCTGTACTTTGCCGGCTATATTTTTTGCCGCCTGCACAATTTCCCGCCGCGAGCTATAGCTTAGCGCGAGTGTAAGCACAAGGCCGGTATTATTTTTTGTTTTATCAATTGCAGCGGCCAGTTCACTATAACACTTCTCCGGCAGCATTTCCAGGTCGCCTATGGCCTTTAAACATATATTATTTTTCTGCAAACGCTCAATTTCTTTATGGATAGTGCTTACCATTAATTCCATAATGGCCATAACCTCTAATTTGGGTCTGTTCCAATTCTCCGACGAAAAAGTATAAAGCGTTAAATAGCGTATGCCCAGTTCAGCTGCGCCTTCAACAACATCCCTAACCGAAAGCACGCCGTTATGATGACCGAATATTCTTAATTTGCCCTGCTCCTTAGCCCAGCGGCCGTTGCCATCCATAATGATGGCCACATGCTGCGGCAATTTCGATAAATCAATCTTATCCTTATATCCCATTATATATCGTTAGCCTTCGATTACCATCTGCAAACTCAATATTTGGGTGGTTTACAGTCCTCAATACCCGGCTGAGGATTTTTTCAGGGGACAAAGGTAAAACTTAATTGCGTTTTTTTTAGTATGCCGGTGGAAAAGAAAATATCGTGGCTTTGATATTTGTCGGCGCGTTAAAATTAATCGGAAAAATCAGTAAATGCCGCGCTGTTTAAGCATGTCTTTATCCTTTGTCGAAATTTTGGCTATGGCATAGGTTTTTACATTTGCGATATCCAGTTCGTCAAGCGCATCAACCAGGTTCGAATAAATACAATGCTCGTCAGGTTTAAGCACTACGATCAACTCCTTGCCGGTGGTTGCAACTACCCTCCTACCCGTTTCGACAAGCGCCTTGCGCAAAGTTTCGCCGGGTTTTACAATCAGAGGGCCGGCCAATGGCTTATCGGGTAAACCTAAATAACATAAAACCTGGTTGTTTTTGCCCAGGCATACGGTCATGCTGCGCGATTCGGGAACGGGCCCGCCAGGTCCATTCGCGGGCATGATTAATGGCATCTGTTTCGGCTTTGAAAGCGTCGTAGCCAGCATAAAAAAGGTAATGAGTAAAAATGCAAGGTCGACCATTGCAGTAAGGTCAACCCGCACAGACAATCTTTTCATAGCATGTTTGCCTGTGCCTGCCGGGGAGTAATTTAGCTCAGCCATGGTTTTAAGATGAAGGGTTACTCATAATCGAAAAAGTCACTTGCTTTTTAATTTACAACGTAACTACTTCATAGTTTATTGCATCAATGTTGCAATAACATTAGGGAGTTAATGAAAATAACACCGTTGGGTAACAAACGTGTAAGAAACGGATACCTGGGCAAAAAAATAGGTATCCCGTGGGCTAAAATCTCCGCGTTGTGATCCCGGTGAGCCGATATAAACCCCGGTTTTCTCGCCCGACCGGTCGGACAAGAAATTCGGATTAGCCGGATATACGCCGCTAACATCGTCCAGGTAATCGGTGTTCGGCTTGCGATAACCGATATCGGCGCCCAGGGTCCATTTACCCATAATATTATATTTAATGCCCGCTCCGTAGGGCATGGAAACCGCGCTTGGGGGATACGATTTTTTCTGCCCCTCGGTGTTATAGTCCCTAAGCAGGTACTTGTTTCCATGGTATATTGTACTGGGCGTATAACTCACTATCGCTACTCCAACATAAATACATGGCGTAAATTTATTTTTTCCGGCTTCCGGTATATAATGCATAAAATTAAATTCGCCAATTACGCTTATTTCGCTCAGTTCAGTAGTAAAACTTAGATTCCGGTTGCGGAACTGCTGGGAGCTCGAATTACTGTCGGCCGCGCTTATATTGCCATAAGTATAGTTGAGCTTTGCAGATAAATACCCGTTAAAATTCCGTTTGATGAAGCCGCCAAACGAAATGCCGCTAACTTTTACAGGATTATTGAGATTCAGATCGCCCATATAGCCTGAACCGCCGGCGGCGGCGCCAAGCTCCCATGTTTGGGCCCTTAAGCTGAGAGAACAAAGAAGAAATAAGATAATGAGTACTGATTTTGGCATCCGGTAATTAATAATTACGGGCGTCAAGCCCCCACAATAGCTTGTTTCTTAACGTGGATAAATAACTTTCATTATTTAAACGGGCAAGATTTACGCAGAAACCTGCTTTGGTAACTTTAAACCGAATCGTTTCATCGATCACAGCAGTGCGCGAATCACATGACACCAGGTAATTGGAGCCGCGGCATTCTACCTCAAACGAAAGTGTGCTCGTGTCGGGCAATACGATCGGTCTTACATTAAGATTATGGGGAGAAACGGGCGTTAATACAATGCTGTTCGATTCCGGAAAAATTATAGGCCCGCCACAGCTGAGCGAGTACGCGGTTGAACCGGTGGATGTTGATATGATAATGCCATCGCCCCAGTACGAATTTAAAAATCCACCATTTAAAAATACGTTGGTGGTGATCATGGCCGAATCATCGCGCTTGTGGATCGTGATATCGTTAAGTGCAAAGTTGTCCTTCCCAAATATTTCAAGATCCGAATGTATACTAAGCAGTTCGCGGCTGTCCAGGCTGAATTGTTTATTTACAACAGCTTCTATAGCCACAGCGATATCGTTTTTGTTAATGCTTGCCAAAAATCCCAGCCTCCCGAAGTTGATACCGATAACCGGGATTCCCGAATCCCTTATCATCACAATCGTATCGAGCAGGGTCCCGTCTCCGCCAAGTGTTAAAAAAAGATCGATGAAGCCTTTTACCTGGTCGTGTTCGCCGAGGATATGGTACTCAGAGGTGTTAATTTGGCCGCTTAAATATTCATTAAGCTGGTGATGAACGTAGATTTCGGCATGATGCCTGGTTAGGTTGTCAAATACCTGCCGGATGTAGGGAAATACCGCCTGGTCGTTAAATTGCCTGCCGTAAATAGCTATCTTCATTTGGCTCGTTTATCCTTCGGTCATTCGCCCCCGGCATACTTTTGTTGTACACGTAAAATGACAAATATACCAATGACTTAATGACGGTTACAAATTAAGGTAATTCATTAGCGAATTGTATCGTTCCCTCGAATTATCATTATCGTCGTTATGATTAAAAGTGGCTTTTATATCATATTCATAACGCAAAAAAGTAGCAATGATCGTCGATATATCGCGCTTATTGATCTTCAGCGTAACCTCCATGCGGGTTGAGTCGGGAAAAGTACGCACATACGAGCTCAATATTTGCGCGTTATCCGATTCAACGATCTGCGACATATGCGCAAGCGAATTGTTTTTGTTATTGATCTCCAATACAATGATGGCGCCGGGCTGATCGGCGGCGGTAAGACGGGCGAAATGCTCGGTCAGGCTATTGATACTGATGAGCCCCAGGTAATTTTTTCTTGCATCCAATACCGGCACAATGGTTAGTTTACGTTCGTAAAACATCCATATCACATCATATATGTGCTGATCTTCTAATACGTAGGGATTTACCATGGAGAGCGCCAGGGCACCGATAGGCGTCTGATTATCTGTTTCCCCCAGCATGTCGTTTTCATCGATCAGGCCTAAAAATTGTTCTTCGTTTACAATCGGAAGGTGCCTGACACGAAACTCCACCATACGGTCGGCTACCTTCTGGATAGTATCCGAAGTGTGAACCGGCGGTATCGCATCGTTTATCAACTCAATTGCAAGCATGTTATCCTTTTGTTCTTTGTAAAAATTGTCCCAAAAGCCTGTTAAACTCGCCGGGCTGCTCCATCATCGGCGCGTGGCCGCATTGATCGATCCAGTGCAATTCCGAATCCGGAAGACACTCGTGAAATTCAACCGCCACTTCGGGGGGCGTTATTTTGTCGTTTTTCCCCCATATTAACGAGACAGGCACGTGTATCTTATGCAGGTCCTTCCTCATATTATGACGTATAGCCGATTTTGCCATCGCCAGTATCCTGATAACGCTATGCCTGTCGTTTATTATTCTATATACGTCGTCGACCAGCTCTTTAGTTGCCGTTTCGGGATTATAAAACGTATATTCTACCTTTTCTTTTATAAATTCATAGCTCCCTCTTTTCGGGAATGAGCCGCCAAAAGCATTTTCGTACAGCCCCGAACTGCCTGTTAGCACCATCGACTTTACCATCGAGGGATGCGATAATACATAAATAAGCGCCACATGCCCACCCAGCGAATTGCCCAAAAGCGTTATGTTGTTCAATCGCTTATACTTCACAAATTTATGAACATATTTAGCCATAGTTTTTACACCGGTGGTTAAAAGCGGTAAATCATAAATTGGCAAAACGGGTATAATTACCCGGTATCTCGTCTTAAAATGTTCAATTACAGCATCCCAGTTACTTAATGCGCCCATCAGGCCGTGCAGCAACAACAAAACTTCACCCTCACCCTCATCAATATAACTAAAACCATTCTCCTTTTTAAGTACGAACTCCATATCAGCGTGAAAAGTTTATCTTCTTGTTTCGGCTAATTATAAATATAACAACCATCCGGCCATAAAAATAGGTTATTGCAACCGACTTACAACAAATAACGCAATTAATTTAGTGAGCGATGAGTGATGATGGTGAGTAGGGCAAACAAACCCAAACTGCAAATTCACTTATTCACTACCTACCATTTTTCACTCACCATTGACTACTGCTAACTCACTACCTCATCCCAGTAACTGTTTAACAACCTCCGATATTGTTCTGCCGTCGGTCTGCCCTGCAAGCTCCTTATTGGCTATTCCCATTATTTTGCCCATATCGCTTACAGATGTGGCCCCGGTACGCTGTATCAATTCCTGGATGTAGCCTTCTATCTCAAAGCGGCTCATTTGCTGCGGCAGGTATGGTTCTATCACTTTTAATTCGTCCATCTCCACCTGGTACAGGTCATCGCGATTTTGCGTTTTATATATTTCGGCAGACTCTTTACGCTGCTTCACTAATTTTTGCAGCACCTTAATTTCTGCCTCTCTGGTCAGCTCGTCTGCAGCGCCCTTCTCCGTGCGGGCCAAAAGTAACGCCGATTTTATGGCCCGCAGTCCGCGCAGCCGGTCGGCCTGCTTGGCAAGCATAGCCTGTTTAATATCCTGGTCTATTTGATTAATAAGGGACATGGTTATGTTGAATTAGTGAATTGAAATCATCACGTTTGAATTACTGCGTTAGCAAATAGAGAACTATCGATCTGCCCAATGCAGCAAACTTACGGATTAAGAAAGTTATTAATTATCTGATTGGCGGTCTATTTTCTGAAAATAGCGGTGGCCGACGCCTGCGCCGTCGGCATTACAGTTAGCTCATTAATATTTACATGTGCGGGACGAGATACCGCAAACCAAATAGTTTCGGCAATATCTTCTGCAACTAAAGGCTCAAAACCATCGTAAACTTTTTTCGCCCGCTCTTTGTCGCCTTTGAATCGTACCGCCGAGAACTCTGTTTCCACGGCTCCCGGGTGTATAGCCGTAACCTTAATGCTGTGGTTCAGCATATCTATGCGCATTGCCTTGCTTAAAGCATCAACCGCGTATTTGGTTGCGCAATATACATTGCCATTGGCGTATACTTCTTTTCCGGCTATGGAGCCTAAGTTAACAATATGCCCGCGATTATTATTCACCATCCAGTTCGATACAACCTTCGTGACGTATAGCAAACCCTTCACATTGGTGTCTATCATAGTGTCCCAATCGTCAAGTGCGCCTTTTTGTATCGGATCGAGTCCCTGGCTTAACCCGGCATTGTTGATCAGCACATTAACTTTTTTCCATTTGGATGGCAGGCCTTCCAGGTTACTGATCACCTGTTCACGGTCGCGTACGTCAAAAGCCGATACAGCTATTTCCGTGTTGTACTTTGTATTTAATTTTTTCGCTAGTTTTTCAAGCCTTTCCAGCCGCCGGCCGGTAAGTACCAGGTTATAATTTTCACGGGCAAATAAATGAGCGCAGGCTTCCCCGATCCCCGATGTAGCGCCTGTGATTAATGCGATTTTAGCCATAGATAAATAACTGATGTGGCGAAATTATGTTTTTTCCGGGTGTTTTATGGACCTATTCAAAATATAGGCTAAACATAATGGTGTGCAGCGACAAGCTGCTGATGGGGCTGGAATAAGGATGATTTTCGGGGATCAGGACGTTACCCATTGAATTTGAGATCTTGATCTCGGGCGACAGCTTGAAAAATTCAAAATAAATATCGCAGCCTATACCGGCCTCATACGATCCGAAGCCTTTTGTATTTTTTACCATTTTGGCAAGCGGGTCAGCATCGGCATCACTATTTAACTTGGAGCCGATAGCCATAGAATATTTTATTCCCCCCAACATATAGGCCCGGAAATCGCCTATCCGATCGGATTTTAATTTTAATAAGAAGGGAAAATCTACAGTGGTGGTTTGAACTTGTTTGGTAACGTTCTGTGATGGATTGGCGTATGTATAATTTAAGCCCCTGTCGGCAAATACCAGCGAGGGTGTGGCTCGCACTTCAAGATGATCGGTAAGCCTGTATCGGGTAATAAAGCCGACCACAAACCCCGGCATCGGGTTTGAGCTTATGCTGTTTAACGAATCGGTTATATAGGTATTTGTGCCCTGGTCAAAATAAGGTGAACGCCAGCCGGGCTTTTTTACGATCTTGAAATTGCTGGATATATATGAAAAAGTAAAACCGAAGCTTACGTCATTCTGGTCGGCGCCGCCACCCCACGCAGGCACCTGCGCCAGTACAAAATTACCGCAGCAAAACACAAAAAAAATAACGAGATAGTAGATTTTACTCATTTAATACCCGTATATATCGAACAAATACCAAACGCCAGCGGGCGGCATTTGGTATGTATAAAGCCCACTTTGTCCATCAGCGTGGTGAAATCTTTTCCATCCGGAAAGGCGGCCACCGACTCGGGCAAATACGAATAAGCCCTGGAATCCTTTGAAAATATTTTGCCGACTGCAGGGGTTATATAATTAAAATAAAATTTATACAACTGCTTTACCGGGAACATCTTTGGTTTTGAAAACTCGAGCACAACGGCTTTCCCGCCTGGCTTTAAAACCCGCCGGATGTCGGTAAGACCCAGTTCCAGATTTTCAAAGTTTCTAACCCCATAAGCAACGGTAACGGCATCAAACTCGTGGTCGGCAAAGGGTAGTTTTTCTGAATCGCCTAATTTAACACCGAAACGATCACCCAAATGGCGGCTATCAATTTTTTGCTGAGCAATATCAAGCATGCCCTGCGAAATATCCACACCAATAATCTTTTCCGGCTTTAGTATACGCAGTGCCTCGAATGCAAAATCGCCTGTACCCGTGGCTACGTCCAATATCAATTTTGGGCAGTCGTTCTTCAATTCGGCGATCGCCTTTTTACGCCATATGATATCGATGCCAAGCGACAGGAAATGGTTCAAAAAATCATAGGTTTTGGAGATATTGTTAAACATATCAGCCACCTGTTGCTTTTTCGTTTCTGACTCATCGTGGTAAGGCGTTATAGTTTTGCTCATTGGCGGCAAAGATAATCATATTTGCTATCCGTGTTGCCGCATCATCGATCGACCGGACGTTCGCGATCGGATAATAAAATCATTTTCTTTTGCGATATTACTACAGATATCTATATTTAACGATAAAATCAACCAGTTGCCAGTTACTGGTATCACTCTAAATTTTATTAGCTATTATGAAAGAAGACCAACAACCATCACGCAGGGGATTTCTTAAAAAGCTCGGGACGGCGACAGCTGCTGTCGCCATTGGCCAAAATGTGCTTGCGTCCGGAAAAAAAAATGAAGTTTTTGCATACCTTAAACGTAACGCAGGTATAGGTCCTAACGACCAGGTGAATATTGCGTTGATCGGCGCAGGCGGTCAGGGCTCGTCCGACACCGATGTGGCCCTTAAAGTACCGGGCGTTAAATTAGTAGCGGTTTGCGACTTGTATGACGGACGCTTAAATGATTCAAAGAAACGATGGGGCGCCGATATTGCTACAACAAAGGTTTATAAAGAAATATTGAACCGGAAAGATGTTGACGCAGTGATTATTGGAACACCTGACCACTGGCACCAGCAGATATCCATCGACGCTATGAAGGCAGGCAAACACGTTTATTGCGAAAAGCCGATGGTGCATTCCATTACTGAAGGTCCCGCCATCATAAAAGCGCAGCAGGAAACGGGTAAAGTTTTCCAGGTGGGCAGCCAGGGCGTTTCATCGCTTGGGAATGAAAAAGCGAAGGAATTGTTAAAAAGCGGAGCAATCGGCCAGCTGAATTATGCCGAAGGTTTTTGGGCCAGGCGCGGGCCGGTTGAAGTGTGGCAATACCCTATCCCTGCCGACGCGTCGCCGCAAACGGTTGATTGGGAAACTTATGTAAGCAACACGCATAAACGGCCTTTTGATGAAAAGCGGTTCTTTAGATGGAGGAATTATACGGATTATGGCACCGGCATGGCTGGCGACCTGTTTGTCCATTTATTTTCGAGCCTGCACTTTATAACCGGCTCTTACGGGCCCGAAAAGATCTATGCCGCCGGCGGTCTTCGCTTTTGGCATGATGGCCGCGAAGTACCTGATGTGTTATTAGGCACCTTTGATTATGCGCAAAACGCCGCCCATCCCGCTTTCAATCTTTCATTGCGCTGTAATTTTGTTGACGGCACCAGCGGCACTACTTATTTGCGCCTGGTAGGCAGCGAGGGCGCGATGGACATTACCTGGGATAAGGTAGTGCTGAAAAGAAACAAGGAAATTCAATCTGACGATCCTTTTTATCTCGAGAAGCTCCGCCAGGCCGGCAACACAAGTCCCATAAGGAAAACGATGCTGCCCCCGGAAGAAATTACTTTCGAAGCCGACAAGGGCTATTTAGGCGGCCCGTATGATCACATGGTAAACTTTTTCACAGCCATCCGTACCAATGGTAAAGTTACAGAGGACGCAACGTTTGGATACAGGGCAGCGGCACCGGCTTTATTGTGTAACGACAGCTATTTCCAAAATTTGCCGATGCACTGGGATCCCGAAAAAATGGTAAAGAAAAGTTAACGGGACTTTAGCTCATCGAGCAACCCTTGTATATCCAGTCTGCGGGTAAACATGGTTAGTTCGCCGTTTTCGTCAACCGGCCATTGTTCGCGCGGCCTGTCCCAGTACAATTCAACGCCGTTTTTATCAGGATCATCCAGGTAAATCGCTTCGGATACGCCATGGTCTGACGCGCCGGTAAGCGGGTATTTGGCGTCTATCAATCGCTGCAGAATGGCAGCGAGATCTTTCCTTTCGGGGTAAAGAATTGCGGTGTGGTACAGTCCCGGCGCAAATTCGGGCGCAGGGGACGCGCCTTTGCTTTGCCATGTATTTAGCCCGATGTGGTGATGGTAGCCGCCTGCCGAAATAAAAGCAGCCTGGTCGCCGTACATAACCATTTTTTCGAAGCCCAATAGTCCACAGTAAAAATCGAGCGACCGTTCAAGGTCGCTGACTTTTAAATGTACATGACCTATGCAGGTTTGGGTCGGCATTTTATAATTTTCCATATTACATGTTTAAACATTAAATTTACAAAATACTTTTCAGCATTCTGTTTTCTGATTGTAAAATAGTATCATACCCGGGAATGACATGATCTAAATAGTACCTTTGGCATATGATCATCAAATCTGCCGAGTTTATTTGCAGCAATACCCAAATTTCTAAATTACCGCCTGCGGTATTGCCCGAATATGCATTTATCGGAAGGTCAAATGTGGGTAAATCATCGCTGATTAACATGCTCGCCGGTAAAAAAGGTTTGGCAAAAACATCGCAAACGCCCGGTAAAACGCAACTGATCAATCACTTTTTAATAAATGAGAACTGGTACATTGTAGACCTGCCCGGGTATGGCTATGCACGTGTTTCCAAAAGCAAAAAAGCCGACTGGGACAAATTTATACATACTTACCTCGATAAACGCGAAAGTCTGCAGTGTGTGATGGTGCTTATCGACAGCCGGCTCGAGCCGCAAAAAATCGACCTTGAATTTTGCAACTGGCTTGGCGAAAAGGGCCTGTCATTTGTGTTGGTTTTTACCAAAGCCGATAAGCAATCGGCCGTGAAGACCGATCAGCACGTTGCTCTTTTTAAAAAGATCCTGCTCGCATCGTTTGATGAGTTCCCTCCCTATTTCATTACCTCGGCCGAAAACAGGCTGGGCCGGGACGAGGTTTTAAATTTTATAAATGACGTAAACCAAAATTTTATTATACCAACAATTCATTTAACTTAACATTATGAAACGCACAGCAAAGGCCCATTGGAATGGCACATTAAAAGAAGGAAAAGGCGAAATAAGCACCCAAAGCACCACTTTAAATAACACGCAGTTTTCATTTAAAACACGATTTGCCGATGGTGTTGGCACCAACCCGGAAGAGTTGATAGCGGCCGCCCACGTCGGCTGTTTTACCATGGCTGTAGGAGCGGCGCTTACGCAGGCTGGTTTCACGCCCGGCGACCTCGAAACCCAGGCGGCATTAGACCTGGATATGGCTGCACTAAGCATTACCGGGATTCACCTGGAATTAAAGGGATCGAAAATAGAAGGTGTGACGAGTGAAAAATTTAAGGAGGTAGCAGAAGGCGCGAAAACTAATTGTATCATATCCAAGGCGCTGAACGTACCTATCACCTTAAATATACAGTATCAATAATATTCGGTGATCGGATGTTGCCGGTAAAATAACCTGGTCAGGCTAATTCAAGTTTGTTTTCGCTGAGAATACCAACGGGGATTGTAAATGCAAATTCGGTACCCTGGCCCGGCTTGCTTGTTGCCCAAATTTTGCCGTGGCATTTTTCGATAAGGTCCTTGCAAAACAATAAGCCCATACCGGTTCCCGATTCGTTATTTGTACCCGTTTTACTGCTGACTTTGCTTTTAAACAGCCTGCTCAATTGCTCGCTTGTCATCCCTGTACCGGTGTCTTTTACGGTAATGATATTACTTTGATCATCCCGCTTCGATGCCGATATCTCTATGGTATCATTCCGGTTTGAAAACTTAATTGCATTGGTGATAAGATTGCGTATAACAATACGTATAGAGTTCGGATCGGCCGAGGCAACTACATTATAGGGTACATTATCCACCAGGTTAATGCCTTTTTGCAGGGCCTGCTCATGGAAGTTTTCGGCTTCGTGCGCCACTATGTCCTTTACGTTAAAAGCCTTTACACTGTTGTCAAAATTTTCCATTTGACTGTTTATCCAAAACAATAGCGTATCCAGGAAATCGGATGTGTACTCCAGGTTCTTTGATACATGCGGAATCATTTGCAGCATTTCTTCGTGCGATATTGTGTGATCCTGCAAAAGGCCAAAAAGACCACGTAAGGTACTCAGCGGCGACCTTAGGTCATGAGCCAAAACAGACATCAGCCGGTCCTTTAATGAATTCAGATCGTTTAATTTTTCAGCTTGTTCGCTCAAACTGGTTTGTTGCTGTAATATTTCCCTGTTTTTATCTTCAAGTATGGAGTTTATCTTTTGTTGGGCGCGCTTCTGACGGTAGTAAACCAGCGAAATTATGATCATACCGACGATAACGCCTATATAAATGGTATTTAGCAGTTGCTGGTGCTTCGCTTCCTGGCGGTATAGCAAATCTTTTTCGCGTTGCTGCGCAGCAAGCTGATTTTTGCGCGCTATAAAATTAAGCTCAAGGTTGTACGAGGTTAGCTTCTGGATACTCAGGTTGTTGTTCAAGCTATCCTTTAGGTCAATGTACTGACGCAAAAGCTTATAAGCATCGTCAAACTTTCCCAAACCTGCCATCGTCCTGTTCAATTGCAGTGCCGCGCTCGATCGAACAGCCAGGTTTCCCAGCTTTTTAGCCAATTGCTGACCCTGGTAAGCATACGCATAGGCTTTTTTATAATCTTTTTGCAGGTTGTATACGGTTGCGAAGCCAATAAGCGTATAAGCCTCGTTATAAACTATTTTATATTTTTGAGCTATTTGCAACGAGGTGTTCAAATAACCGGTGGCTTTTTTAAAGTCGCTTTTATTTGCGTAGCAAAGTCCCACATCGGTATAAACCGAGCTCATTCCGTCCTTATCATCCTGTTTTTCAGCAATTTTGATCGACTTAAACAAATAGGTTAAAGCCAGGTCATAATTTTTTTCGGCAAGGTATACCTCGCCTATATTTTCATTAACCGTTCCGATACCGAGCAGGTGATTAGTTCCCTCGAAGATAGCAAGGGCTTTTTTATAATACTCCAGTGCTTTGGGATACACTTCCATTCCATACAAAACAAATCCTATGTCGTTATAATTGGCGCCCGCAGCCAGCTGATCATTGATCTTCAAATCTATAAACAGCGCTTTATAATAATAATCCAGCGCTTTTGGCAGTTGACCTTCGTTAAAGTAAACGATACCTATATTTTTATAGCAATCGGCGGCAGTAATATCATCTTTGAATTTCCTGGCAATGTAAAGCGCCTGGTTTAAATAAGTATGCGCAAATTTATATTTGGCAAGCAAACTATACATTTTTCCATACTGCACATAACATTTGCTTAAGCCATTCTGATCGTTTAAACGCTTGTAAATGGCAATCGCCGAATTAAAGTTTGAAGTTGCCTGCTCAAATTTCCCTTTAAAATAGTACACATGGCCGGTTTGTACCAGGCCGTCGGCGATACCGGCACGGTAATTAATTTTTCGCGATAATTCTATACTTTTTGTTCCGTAATAAAGCGTGCTGTCGGGGTTAAAATCAAAATAGTTTGCAGCCAGCTTGTTTAGCCTGTTGATGTTTAACGTATCTGCCTGATCCTGGCTTTTGAGCGAAGTTTCTACCAGGTTCTTTAAGCTGTCAACCTTACCTTTACTTGCAATAGCAAAGCTGCTTATTGACACAAATAAGAATAAAAAGGTAAAATACAGTTTCACTTTATTAGGGGGAATGCTAATCAATAATTTTTATCACTGGTACCTTGTACGAAAATACAAATTCATTTGTTCAATATTTTTAATAAAAAATAATAAAACCCGCTTATACTGAAATAAGCGGGTTTTATATGGAATAAATATTTAAATTACTTTAGGGTATTTACAAACTTAGTAAGCTTTGATTTATTATTCGAAGCTTTATTTTTATGAATAACATTCTTTTTAGCCAAACGGTCAAGCATTGAAATAACTTTAATTAAAAGTGGGCTTGCTTCAGCACGGCTGGTTGTGCCTCTTAATTTCTTTATAGCGTTCCGGGTTGTTTTAGCCTGGTACCTGTTACGTAGCCTTTTTGCAGCGTTTGAACGAATTCTTTTTAATGATGATTTATGATTTGCCATTGTATAGCTATGTTATTCCCTTTATTTTAAGGATGCAAATATAGGATGATTATTTTTAAAATCAAATAGATAATTAGTTGTATGGATTGAAATAAGTTATAAGGGTTGTAAAAGTTGTAATAAGTTGTAATAGGTTGTAAGGGTTATAAAGGTTGAAATAAGTTGAAGGTTGAAACGAGTTGTAGGGGTTGTGAAGTTGCGGTTATATATTTAAGATTTTATTAATATTGTAAAACAATGTTTAATTAATGAATGGGTTTGAGGATTTAGAAGTTTGGAAAAAAAGCCGGCAGCTAAGGATTGAAATTTATGAATTACTTAAAACATTTCCTGCAGAGGAAAAATTCAGGCTCGTTGATCAACTAAAGCGGGCGTCCAGGTCGGTTACCACAAACATCGCCGAGGGACACGGCCGATTCCATTACCTTGATAATTTAAAGTTTTGCCGCAACGCGCGAGGGTCGTTAAATGAAGTGATGGATCATTTGATATGTTCAAATGATGAAATGATAATTACTACCGAACAACTGACTCACCTTAGAGAACTATACCTTGACTGCTTTAAATTATTAAATGGTTATATTGCCTTTCTCAACAGGAAGGGCGATTAAAATAGTTGTCATAATCATTTATAACTCACTACAACCCTTACAACCTTTACAACTTATTTCAACTCTTACAACTCCCATGAAGCCCACCCTAAGGTTTATAACCGGATCATTGTTGATCGCGCTTCTCTCATCCTGGGGCTTTTATGCACATTACCGCATCAACCGGCTGGCTGTATTCACGCTGCCTAAAGCGATGTCAGCCTTTTATCAAAGCAATATCGAATTTATTACCCAACACGCCGTAGCAGCCGATAAACGGCGATATGTTGATTCGACCGAGGCGCCGCGTCACTTTTTAAATGCCGATCATTATGGAAAACATCCGTTTTCAGCTTTACCGCAAAACTGGTTCGATGCAGCTCTTAAATATTCTGCAGATACCGTAATTAAAAATGGCACGCTCCCGTGGGCCATTCAATATAATTATTACCGGTTGGTTAGGGCGTTTATGGATCATGACACTGTTTCGATATTAAGGGTATCGGCAAACCTGGGCCATTATATTGCCGATGCTTATGTGCCCTTGCATCTCACGCAAAACTATAACGGGCAGCTTACCAACCAAACCGGCATACATGCGCTTTGGGAAAGCCGTATTCCTGAGCTTTTTGGTGATAAATATAATTATTATGCGGGCAAAGCCCGGTATATCAAAAACCCCTTAACTGAAGCTTTCAGGATTTGCAGAAGCTCTTTTCGAAGCGTTGATACCGTTCTGCGCTTTGAGCGAATACTTAATAAAACTTTTTCGGCCGATAAAAAATATACAATGGTGCGGCGCGGGAGCCGGAATGTAAAAGATTATTCGGCAGCATACGCGCTGGCTTATCAAAAAATGCTCCATGGAATGATACAGCGCCGTATGCGGTCGGCGATACTGGCCGTCGGAAGTTACTGGTATTCGGCGTGGGTCGACGCCGGTCAGCCCAACCTGGATAAATTGATCAAAACCCCGCTCGCGGATCCCGAAAGGAAAAAAATCCAACAGGAGGAAGCTTTGTATCGCGCCGGAAAAATATTAGCTTTAGATAAATAATACTGATGAAAAGAAGCGCTGCATTTAAAAGCAAAGATAAGCGGATAGCCTGGCGCAGTCACGAGCCGTCGCGGCTCGAAACTTTTAGCGATGCCGTTTTTGCGTTTGCCTTAACACTGGTAATTGTATCGATAGAGGTGCCAAGGTCCTTTAACGATCTGCTCGAAACCATGAAGGGTACGCTCAGCTTTGCTGTTTGTTTTACACTGTTATTTTATATCTGGAATACTCAAAATGTATTTTTCAGGAGATACGGCCTCAATGATAACATTACGATCGTTTTAAACGGTTGCTTATTATTTGTTGTGCTGATATATACGTTTCCGCTGAAATTCCTTTCGCTCATTATTTTTTCGAGCGGATCGTATGTGCAAAACGGGCATATTTACCGTATGCTGGTGGATTCGCAAGTATCTACTTTAATGCTGATCTATGGCGCGGGATATACCTCGATAAATATGTTATTTTTCTTAATGTACCGAAATGCCGGTAAACAGGCCGAAAAGCTTGAACTGACGCCGCGTGAGCTTTATGAAACACAAACGTTGAGTTATGTGAATCTGTTTACTGCCTGCGTTGGTTTAATCGCTATGACAGGTGCATTGCTTTTACCGGAAGGGTACTCCGGTTCATCAGGATTTATTTACTTCCTGATATCTTTTATCTACCCTGTTTGGTTTGCTTACAGGGGCAGGAAGTCGAGGGTGAAATTTGATGTGGCCGGCATTTAAGTTTTTTTGAGACCTGGTCTTATAGCGGCATAAATGGGCGGAATGATCGAAATCAGGATGATGATAATGCCAACCAATGCGAAATGGGCCTTAAAAAACGGCACATTGCCCAAAAAGAATCCCGCAAAAAGAAATACCACTATCCACGATGCCCCTCCTATTATATTATAAAGGCTGTATTTTAAAAAGGGCATGCGGCCAACACCGGCTACAAAGGGAGCAATGGTGCGAATAATAGGCATAAAACGGCTTAAAATTACGGCAATTGCGCCATGTCGATCAAAAAAGGCTTTGGTACGCAGGTAATATTCCAATTTCAACACTTTATTTTTTTCTTTAAACACCATAGGCCCCAGGTAGCCGCCAAGCAGGTAATTTACCGTGTTGCCTAAAAACGCAGCCATTATTAGTATCAACGCCAGGATGTATATGCTTAAGCCGGTATTCCCACCCGCTATTAATGCACCCGCTGCAAATAACAACGAATCGCCCGGCAAAAAAGGAGTAACGACAAAACCCGTCTCAGCAAAAATTATAGCTGCCAAAATAAGGTAAGTTAAAGCATGGTACTGGCTTATGATGTCTGCCAGGTGCTTGTCAATATGTACTATAAAATCGATTAGGCTTTTTACAAGTTCCAATGGCTTCAATTTTGCCCAAAAATAGGAATATTATTGGTTAGACAGTTGGAAAGGTTGGAAGAGTTGTAAGAGTTGTAAAGGTTGTAAAGGTTGTAGACGTTGTAGTCGTTCGATGGTTAAGGATTGATTTGTAATAGACGTTTTACATCACCACGGATCATTCTATTTATTGATGATAATATTGGCATTGAATGCGGCAGAATCGACGCGGCTGGTATATCCATAAGCATACAAGGTGTATAACCGTCCGTCCTGGATAGATACCGCCGGCATGTCTTTTAATATGGCCGTTTGGCCTGTCGCCGTTATCTGGAGGTCGTAGTTGCCGTTAGGTATCTCGATATACTTGCTCACCGACTTATAAGGTACGTTACTGAACGCTTTGGTGCCGTTTGCATAAACGTCGAGCCCCGCGGTTGCTGTTGGCGAAACATCAACGAATCTTATTTTCCCGCGCCCCACTGCTGGCACACTCGCCGTGTCTACGGTGAAAGTTTGTATGAGCGTATTATTTTTAGAACCGCCATTATAGGAACCTGAAATAAATAAGGTATACTTTAATCCCGACCTCATCGTATCGGATCGCGTAAATAACGAGGTGCTTACCGTTCCGTTCGGAACGAATGGTCTGAACTGGTAAGGATTTGTGGTTGCTACGTCAGGTACATAGAAATAGCCCTGGTTAACTGAAAAAATATAAGGCGCTGTCCGCCCGCTCACCTGCTTATAATCAACAAATAAAACGATAGGACCCAGATCGGGGCTCAAATTCAGCACCTCGTACTGGATGTTAAGCCCGGGCACGCTGGTAACGTTTTGCTTGCCGCACGAACTTATCAAGGTTATGCACGCCGCGCAGCCTATCAAAGCATACAACCAGTTGAAATTGCTATTTTTCTTTTTAACCATTTTAAAAATTTGACACACCAATTTTAAAGGTTTTGTTTTTATTGTTTACCGATGCTTCCGAAAATAGCGTATAGCCCTTAGTAGGTACCATTGTTATTGTGGTATCGATCGTAGCAGTCGCCGCGCCTGCAAGATATACACGGATCCGTTTTTGTCCGCTACCAACCGGTAAAAACGCGGTAACCGATTTAAACGCCACGGCCGGGAAAAACTTCAGGCTGTCACCAACAGCTACATCAAGCGCCCCTGCATTGGGCGACGCATTAACAAACCGCAAAGCTGCATGTGCCAAGTCCGCTAAAGGCGCATCAACAGATGTGAACGATCCGGCCGCGGTTTCGCCGGTCACATATATGGAATTATAAACGCTGTCTTTTAAATTCAGCGGAACGCTGAAAAGGACATTTGAACTTCCGGCTTTTTTAAATGAATAATTTTGTGTGCCTGCGGAAACCGTTATATAAAAGGATTGTCCGCCGGGGAACAGGCTTGACGTATTATTTTGCCGCGTGCCGTTCAAATAGATGTTGAGCGTATCGGCCGAGGCGTTCACCACATTTAAATATGAACTCACCTTCTTTGGGAAAACATTATCGTTGTTTTTACAAGAGGCCATCGCTATAGCAAACAAAACCGTGTACCTGATATTCATTTCGTAAATGCTATTATAACTGGCTATAACAGATTTTGTTATATATCGCACAAAAAAGTCCGGCGTGGCCGGACGGTGGTTGGAGATTAGAGGTTACAGACCAGTGATTAAGTTTTAAATATTTTTAAACAAGCCGGCATAATCTATATGCCTAATCGCTAATCTTCAGCCGCCAATCTCTAAGCTACGCATAGCTGTTAAGCATCACCGGCATCACCAGCATCAGCACATCCTCGTTCTCATCCCCGCCCTGCGGCAGCAGCAAGCCGGCGCGGTTTGGCGTTGACATTTCAAGCGAAACCTCCTCGCAGCTTAAATTCTTCAGCATTTCGATTAAGAACCGTGCGTTAAAGCCGATCTCCATATCCTCGCCCTCATACTGGCAGGTTAAACGTTCATGCGCTTCGTTGGCAAAATCGATATCCTCCGAGGATATGTTTAATTCGCTTCCGCTGATCTTGAGCCTCACCTGGTGGGTTGTTTTATTGGCGTATATGGCAACGCGGCTCAGTGAGCCTAAAAAAGCCACCCGGTCGATAGTTAGTTTATTCGGATTATTTAAAGGGATAACCGCTTCATAATCAGGGTAGCGCTCATCAATCAGCCGGCAAACGAGGTTGATATTGCCAAACTTGAAAAATGCGCTGGTATTGTTATATTCTACCGATACGTTCACATCGTCGGCCGGCAAGGACGATTTTAACAGGGTCAATGCCTTTTTGGGCAATATAAACGATGTGGTGCTTGCCGCCTTGGCATCCTTGCGCCGGTATCGCACCAATTTGTGGGCATCGGTAGCTACGAAGGTAAGATGCTGGCTGGACAGCTGACAGTAAACGCCTGTCATAGCCGGGCGAAGTTCGTCGTTGCTTACCGCAAAAATAGTCTTATTAATAGCCTCGGCCAATACGGATGCAGGTAAATTTACCGATGAGGCGTTCTCCACTACCGGTATTTTCGGGAAGTCCTCGCCGTTTTCACCATTCAGCTTGTATTTACCGTCACCGGCGTTTATTTCTATTGCAAAGGTTTTATCGTCGACCGAAAAGCTTACAGGCTGCTCCGGCAATGATTTTAATGTTTCCAGCAGGATGCGTGAAGGTATCGCAATGCGGCCGTTTTCTTTAGCCTCCACGGTAAGTGACGTGGTCATGCTCGTCTGCAGGTCGGTGGCCGAAATGGTTAAGTTGCCGTCTTTTATCTCGAACAAAAAATTCTCCAGGATAGGCAAAACCGTGCTATTGCTCAGCGCGCCGCTAACGGCGAGTAATTGCTTGAGTAACGTCGACGTAGAAACAATAAATCTCATATAGTTATAATTAATCACTCAAAAGTATAAAATTTAATGAGCATACTTTCGCCTGCGAATATAATGTTGAAAAATAGCAAATGTTAACAATAACAGTAAGGGAGCAATGTTATTAAGCAGCTGCCAGTACAATTTTTCACTGCGGATACGCGCCCTGCTGAGCAGTCGGATCTGGATCTCTTTTGTGCGTAAGGCAATCAGTCCCGAGTCGTCCGTCATGTAGTCGGCTATGTTCAATAACAGGTTTTTATTGCCGAAATTTTGCCGCATGTAATGATCATAACCCAGCGGGTATGGCGAGCCGTCGGCAGCCACCTGGTTTTTGAAAATATCGCCGTCGCTGATAACGATCATTTTAGTGGGTTTGCTTTGCGGCAATATGGGTATATTTTCTTTTAAACCTTCCGGCGCCGGGCGGTTAAGAAAGTCGGATTTAAAATTTCCTTCCAATAACACCGCTACGATTTTTGGCACGCTTTGAAAGTCTCTTGGCTTGGGTTCCTGTTCCACCGCTTGCAGCGACAGAATATGCGGCGCGGTTATTTTTCTGTTAAATGGCGATGAAGCCAGTAATACCGTTTTTTTTACGTTTTTGATAGCGAGTGTGTCAATGGTACTTGCAAACTCGCTTCGTACAGCATCAAGATTTTTTACAATCGGGTGCCTGGACAGCGGCATAAAAAGCGGGTAATATAACCAGGGGAGTAATTGAATTTGCGCCTGCCCGCCCACGTTGCCGGTAGTTAGCGGTATCTGGGCACAGCTGATATCGGCTATCAAGTCGTAATTTATACGAACACCGTAGGTAAACAGCTGATCATCCAGATTAAGCTGTTTCGGGAACGACATCTGCTCGCCCCCATGCCCGCGCAGGCTATCCAGCTCGGCGCTAACCTGGTCGATCGTCCACAGCACCCTCCCGCCCCGCATCAGGTACTGATCGATCTTAAATTTCTCAAGCTCGGTGAAGGCAGTTTCCGGCTTTGGGATAACAAGCAATTTAACTTTCTGTAAACTATCAAATGGGATAATTTTCAGATCGATACGGCCAACGCTATAACCATCTGATAACGACTTTAGCGCATCATCAAGCTGTAAGTTGGTTAGTTCCTGGTGGCCTTCTGTAAAAGCGATGATGGGTTTGCCCCCCGTTTCTGCTTTTTTTATCGCCGACGCAAAGGCATACTCCAGATTTTGAACCGAGTTATTTAAAACTTCATCGTCTGATAAGCCGATGCGTGTTTGCAGCAGGTTTACAGCAACCTGTTTTCCATTTGCGGTAACCAATGCAGCCGGAACGATCAATTTTTGAATGGTGCCATCGTCGGTTTTTACGCTAAGGTTACTGGGTTGAATGCCAAGCGCCGCCAGGTTTTGCAAAGTTTGCTGTTGCTCATCCTGATTTTGCCCCTTTAGCGGGTCGACGAAAACAAACGACAGGTTATTGTTACTATAAGCTTGCAGGTCGCTCAGCATATCCCTGATGGCCCGCTGCAGCCGTTTCATCCCGCCCGGAAAGTTATCGCCCTGCAGGTAAACAAATATCTTAACCGGTTTATTCAAATCGCTCATCACCTGCCTGCTCACCCGGGAAATAGTATAGCGTTTTTCTTTGGTAAAGTCGAACCGGGTAAACGTCAGGCTTGATATTACGCCCAATACCAGTAAAACGGCGATCGTACGCATAAGGACGACGTCCCGCAGGCTCTTTTGTCGCTGCCTGTTTAGCACAAACAGCGTGAGGCAAATAAATATCCCCGCAAGCACAATGAAATACACCAGGTCGCGGGTGTCTAAAACGCCGCGGCTGACGGATTGGTAGTGCTGGGTTATGCCAATGTTCTCTAATGTTAGATTTTGGAGCGATAACAACTGGCTGAGCGAATCGAACCCACTGTAAAAAAAGAAGCAGAGAAATACTGCGATGGTAAAGGCGATCACCTGATTTTTACTTACCGAGGAGCAAAATAAGCCGATGGCGCAAAATACGCCGCCCAGTAAAAACAAACCGATATAGGAGCCTATAACGCCGCCGGTATCGATGTTACCCTGGGGGTTACCCAGCGCATAAACCGAATAATAATAAACCAGCGTAGGCACAAGCGCAAAAAGCACCAGGAGCAGTGCGGCAAAGTATTTGCCTGCTATAATCTGCCAGTCGTTTAGCGGACGGGTTGCCAGCAGCTCAAAAGTGCCCTCTCTCCGCTCTTCCGCCAGCGTTCGCATGGTGATAGCGGGCACCAGGAACATAAACAGGTAAGGTGCGGTGCTGAAAAGGCTGTCCAGGCCGGCGTAACCATAGTCGAGGATGCTCGATTCGGGGAATACCCATAAAAATAAGCCGAGTACCAATAGAAAAACTCCGATAGTAACATAGGCTACGAGTGAGCTTAAATAAGAAACGATTTCCTTTTTGAGAATGCTTAGCACGGGTTATTTTTTATTACGCTATTGAACTTGCGCATTTGTTAAACCAATAAAAATATTTTCGAGCGTTTTGCCCTTGTTTTTGCCGTGCAGGCTTTCAAGGGTATCGTCGGCGACAATTTTTCCTTTATTGATGATGATCACCTGGCTGCAAACGGCTTCCACCTCCTGCATGATATGGGTTGATAACACCACCGTTTTTGTTTTGCCAAGGTCGCGTATCAGTTGGCGTATGCCGATAAGCTGGTTCGGATCGAGCCCCGATGTGGGTTCATCCAGGATCAAAACTTCAGGATCATGCAAGATGGCCTGGGCCAGGCCCACACGCTGCCGGTACCCTTTTGACAGCTGACCTATTTTTTTTTGCTGCTCGGGACCGAGGCCGGTTTGTTCAATCACTTCCGCAATGCGTTCGCCGGGCGACCGCATACCGTGAACGCCGGCAATAAACGCCAACGATTCCTTTACATACATATCCAGGTAAAGCGGGTTGCTTTCGGGCAGGTAACCAATCGATCTTTTAACGTCAAGCGGTTGTTTTTCAATATCAAACCCGCATACCGAAGCCCTCCCTCCTGTTTGCGGTATAAAGCATGTTAGAATCTTCATGGTAGTTGATTTCCCTGCACCGTTTGGTCCCAAAAAGCCCAAAACGCCGGGATTTGCTGTGAAAGAAATACTATCAACGGCCTTTTGCGATCCGTAAACTTTGGTTAACGACTCAACAACGATACTCATGGTCCAAAGGTATGCGTTAGATCAATAAGTAGGAATAAGAATACAATAACTTAATTATGGCGTTTTGCCCTGAAGAGAAAAAAAGTATAAATAGAGATTCCCGGTACAGCGATAATTGTTGTTAAGAATCCTAAAACAAGAAATGCTGTACAACCGGTTAGACATTTAATATTGGGAGACAGTCCCCACATGGATATAAACATGGCACAAATCGAAAGGAGCAATCCTAAAACGAAAGCTGTCAGATCAATCAAAAGTAAGGGAAGTATAATTCGTCTCTTAAGTCTGAGTGCTGATAAAATTATTTGCAGGAACGGAGCAACGAATAACAATACAAACGGTATTATCAGTACAAATAAGATACCCATGATACTTGATGTTGTCTATTAATTCCCATATCTAAGAAAGGTAACCTATCCACGCGAAAAAACTCATAGTATTTGTCATCCACATATCAGAGTGTTGATAACTGGGCATTGGGGATAATTTAATTGTCATAATGTCAGGTAACTATTTGCGGCAAGCATTTTGATTAATCATATTTGTTGCACTAAAAATTAAAAAATAAAATTATGGCTTTAGAAATAACTGATGCAAACTTTGACGAACTGGTCCTTAAATCCGATAAACCTGTACTGGTTGATTTTTGGGCAGAATGGTGCGGACCGTGCAGAATGGTTGGCCCGGTAGTGGAAGAGATTGCAAAAGAATATGATGGGAAGGCAGTTGTAGGGAAAGTTAACGTTGATAATAACCCGGGCATCTCTATGAAGTTCGGCATTCGAAATATCCCGGCTTTATTATTCTTTAAAGGCGGCGAAATAGTAGATAAGCAAATTGGCGCTGTCCCAAAATCTGTTTTGACAGATAAGCTAAGCAAACAACTGGTATAATGATTTCACCGATTTTTGGAAGATTACACTGATTGCAAAATCGGTGAATCTTTTAAAATCTGTGCAATCCGCAAATAATCGGTGAAATCCGCAAATAACCGGTGAAATCAATCAATGCTGATCAGCAGATAAGGCAACTGGCAAACCTGGAGTTGCTGGCGCGCCAGGTTGTGGAAGGTTTTATCACGGGACTTCATCAAAGCCCGTTTCATGGATTTTCAGTCGAATTTGCAGAACACCGCCTTTATAATAATGGCGAATCGGTAAAAAATATCGACTGGAAACTGCTGGCGCGCACCGACAAGCTTTTTGTAAAGCAGTTTGAAGAAGAGACCAACCTGCGCTGCCACCTCCTGCTGGATACTTCCTCGTCCATGAATTTCCCAGACAAGGGGCTCAATAAGCTTCAATTTTCTGTATATTCCATAGCATCGCTGATGTACCTGTTTAAAAAGCAGCGCGATGCGTTTGGTTTATGCCTGTTTTCGGATAAAATGGATTGGATGAGCCAGGTGAAAAGCACCGCAACGCATTTGTTTTACCTGTATGCCGAACTCGAAAAAGCCTATAACCATCCCAGGTTAACCACTTCGACCAACATTACGCAGGTTTTGCACGAGGTTGCCGGGCAGATCCATCAGCGTTCGATGGTCATTATTTTTAGCGACTTGTTTGAGAATAGCCTTAATCCCGAAAAGCTGCAGTCGCTGTTTGCCGGCATCCAGCACTTGAAGTTCAACAAGCACGAGGTGATCATTTTTAACGTAACGGATAAGCAAAAGGAGCTTGAATTTAATTATGATAACCGCCCCCATCATTTTATCGATATGGAAAGCGGCGAACAGGTAAAGGTGCACCCGGGTAAAATAAGAGACGCTTACCGCACATCGGTGCAACAATACCGGCATGAAGTACAGCTGAAATGCGCTCAATATCATATTGACATCATCGACGCAGATATCAACGATGGATACAATAACGTATTAAAGTCTTATCTTATCAGGCGAAATAAAATGATATGAGTAAACGTGCAGGCAAAACCGGTTTGCAGGCACGAGGAAATGATTATAGCGATCGATTGACGGTGCTACAATTCCAACTAACAAACAACATACTGCTATTATTTACTAAAAGGTTTGTAAAATTGCCGCAATCAATTTAGGCGTGTTGCTGTTATTAGGTAAATATTTTTATGAGACTTTCCATCGAACGTAAGCCGATTCGGATAAATCCAGATCCAAAACGCGTTATTGCCAGGTTCTTTTTTACCAGCAGCGAACGCGCCAAGGAAACTATTCAACGGGTTATGAGCATCAGCGAAGAAACTGCGTTCGGGATTGTATCGCCATTATTGCAGGAATATTCGAGGCGGCACAGAAATATAACGCGGGCGCTAAACCGCAACTGCAATAAATTAAAGCCGCTTTTTGAAGAACTTGATATCGATTTCGACTCGCTTTCCGTTTATCGTAAGCTACTGATCGGGTCGTATTTCACGCATGAATATTCTATTGAATCAGCGGCGTTTTTCAACCCATCGATCGTTGAGGACCCCGATCAATCTGAATTACAGGAAGGCAATAAACGGGTGATCATCAGTTTCAGGGCTGTGGGCGAGGGCCATATTTCTTCAATTACCTTCAGGCGTGCCATGCTCGACCGCGATAATAACATCACGGTGCTACCATCGGGCAGTTATATTGACGAGGCAGAGATCGTAAGGAATGCGGTTTACAATAAAAAGCTGTTTTTCGACCGGGCGGCCATAACCCAGATAGATATCGGCGTACTGAAGGAACTGGAGGGTAAGCTGGATCATCACTTTGAATACTCCAACCTGCATCGGATCATCCTCGATTCACAAAAATTGCAGGAAAACGATGCAAAGCGCCTTGAATACGATAAGGTGCTTTGGCTGGCCGATTCTTATTATGAAATTGTTTTTTCGCTGGATACAGACCTATCCGACAGGGTTATATTTCCTATCTCGGAATATGAACGCAAGGGAATTGAAGATGCCAGGTTTGTGCAGTTTAAGGATGAGGATGGCACCCTGGTATATTATGCCACCTATACAGCGTACGACGGCACGCTGATCATGCCGAAGCTGCTGCAAACAACGGATTTTTACAATTTTAAGATCATGCCGCTGTATGGGGCCGGCGCACAAAATAAAAACCTGGCCTTATTCCCGCGGAAGATCAACGGGCAATTCGCAATGATGTCGCGTATAGACGGGTGCAATAATTATATTATGTACTCGGATAAAATAAATATCTGGGAAAAGCCGATCCTGCTGCAGGAGCCTAAATTTACGTGGGAATTTATCCAGATCGGCAACTGCGGGTCGCCTATTGAAACTGAGCATGGCTGGCTCATCATTACCCACGGAGTGGGCCCTATGCGCCGATACGTACTTGGCGCGAGTTTGCTTGACCTGGACGACCCAACGATAGAAATCGGCCGCCTTGAAGAGCCGCTGCTTATTCCAAACAGCGATGAACGCGAAGGTTATGTGCCCAACGTATTGTATTCATGCGGTTCAATTATTCATAACGGAAAGCTTATTATACCCTATGGCGTTTCAGATTCGTCAACCGCTTTTGCCGAGGTCGACTTAGAAGAACTGATCACAAAAATGAAAGAGGATACGGCGAAACAGCAGTTAACCGAAAAAGAAACGGTCGTTTAAAATTCCATTTCGGGTATCTCGCCGCCGATGATCAGCTTTCCGGCGGTTGCTTGTTTTATTTGTTCAACACTCACGCCCGGCGCTCGCTCAAGCAGCTTAAATCCGCCCTGGGGCAAAACATCCAGCACAGCCAATTCAGTGACGATCTTTTTTACGCAATTGATACCTGTTAATGGTAACGTACACTTAGGTAATAATTTGGATTCGCCCGCTTTATTCGTATGCTGCATAGCCACGATAATGTTTTGGGCCGAAGCCACCAGATCCATCGCTCCGCCCATGCCCTTCACCATTTTCCCCGGAATCTTCCAGCTCGCGATATCGCCGTTCTCGGCTACTTCCATTGCGCCAAGGATGGTAAGATTTACCTTTTGCGCCCGGATCATGCCAAAACTCATCGCCGAATCGAATATTGCTGAGCCGGGCAGCATAGTAATGGTTTGTTTGCCTGCATTGATAATGTCGGCATCTTCCTCCCCTTCATAAGGGAACGGCCCCATACCCAGCAACCCATTTTCTGATTGCAGCACCACATCGATATTTTCGGGTATGTAATTAGCTACCAGGGTAGGTATGCCTATACCGAGGTTAACATAGTAACCGTCTTTTATTTCTTTTGCAATGCGTTTGGCTATGCCTTGTTTGTCTAACATTGATAATTTTAAAATTTGGCAATTTGAAAATTTGAAAATGATTGGATCATCCTTTTGAACTTGAAATTATTTTCGACAATACTTTAATTATCACATGTAATTTATCTAATACGGGCTGCTCAAATGGATATGATTTAGAAAACTGGCAAAGAAGTAAGAAGTATTCAGTTTCATCCGCTTCTTTCGCAGCAATTTTCAATTTGTGTATAAAATCATTTTTAGTTTCGGCATTTTGAGCTTCGCGAACATTAGCGCCGATCGAGGTCCCCGATTTAAGCAATTGATTCGCAATAACATATTTTCTTTTTGCTTCTAATACTTCTGAAAACTCAATTATTTCCAGCGCGAATTCGAAAGTCAAATTCACGATAAGATTATCTTTATCATTTCTCATATTGTTGATTTTTATTTATTATTTTCAAATCGACCCATCATCAAATTTTCAAATTAATTTCTTTTTCTTACCGTTCGCTGTTCAATGCGTTTCTCGTAGTTCGATCCCTTGAATATCCTGTGCACATAAATTCCGGGTACGTGTACATGATCAGGATCGATCTCACCGGGCTCAACCAATTCTTCCACTTCGGCAATCGTTATTTTTCCGGCCATCGCCATCACCGCATTAAAATTACGCGTGGTACCACGAAAAACCAGGTTACCCATGGTATCGCCCTTTGTGGCTTTCACAATGGCAAAATCGGCGTTAAAGGCCATTTCCATTAAATAATCCTTGCCGTCGAAATTTCTGATCTCTTTTCCGGCTGCCACTTCAGTCCCGATACCGGCTGGCGTAAAAATTGCCGGCATACCATAACCCGCTGCCATACAGCGTGTTGCAAGCGTTCCCTGCGGTACCAGTTCAACTTCCAGCTCGCCGCTCAGGAGCTGCCTTTCAAATTCAGCGTTCTCGCCGACATACGATGAGATCATTTTTTTTACCTGCTTTTGCCTTAACATCAGCCCAATGCCGAAGTCGTCGACCCCGGCATTGTTTGAGATACAGGTTAAATTCTTTACATTTTTCCGCACCAGCGCGGCAATGGAATTTTCGGGCAGTCCACATAATCCAAAACCACCCAGCATCAGGGTCATGCCATCCGCAATATCGCGCACAGCCTCGTCGGCATTATTAACAACTTTATTCATTTATTACAATTGGCGGGGTAAAAATAATTCTTTTTTACTGACACGTCACAGATTAAAGTCATTCAACAAAAAACAAACAAATATTGCTGTTGAAGTATTATAATTATATACCAACTGCCATTTTATGGAATTTGACGATGAAAAGCTTTCGGACAGCCAGGAGAGTGGCCTGAAACGTGAAGATAAAAAACCAAATGCCTGGCGAACCGATGACCAGGAAAACCCGGACGAGGACAGCCTTCAAACAGGCTTACCCGGCGAATCGAACACAAAGCCGGTGATGGAGGGCAGGCCAATGGGAGGTCAAAACTTCGGAAATAATAACGTTACACCGGCCGGCGACGATAAAAACAATCCTTCAAGAAACGCCGGCAGCACGAACGCTTTTTTAGCAAGAACCGAACCCCTGGAAGAACACCCGGAAGACGAAAATTTTAAACCGCGCAGCCAGGATGGCTCGCCTGATTATAGCAAAGCTGAAATCAAATCAAATATAAACAACAAGATGCCAAAGCCAGAAAAAGTAGAACGCGGTAACGGCGAAAATGACCGCCCGCACAAAGGCAACACTTACCAGGAAGGAACAGCCGACAACGAAAATGAGCCGAACAATCCCGGCCCGCGGGAAGTTCCCGACCAGCAAAAAGTAGGCGAGCGGAATGCCGATGACGACCGCGATCATATTGAAACGTAATTAGTGATCAGAGGTTGGAGATCAGAGATTAGAGATTAGAGTTGGATCTTATAATAAACAACGCGACCGGCGGTTAATATTTATTGAATTTAAACCAACCTGCTCCAGTTGCTTACTGCAATTCGCTACTTCGTAACTGTCCCACGCGACAGCTGGGACAATTGGGACACCGTGGGACAGTAAACTTTAACTACTTGGAGCTAATTACTTGATATTTAGTGTCTTATACATAAAATAGCGAACTTTAGCTATGTAATATAGGCGCTTGTTCAATACCGAGGCGCTTACCACTTTATTTGCTTATCGATAAACGCGATCAGGTCATCTGCCATCGCCTGCTGTTCCTTGGCGCTGGGATGCCCCGGTGTATTTTTATACGGGATAAAGTGCGTGTAAATCCTTTTATCGTGAAGCTCTGCCACAGCCTTGTCAATGTAACCTGGCCATGGCGAACCTGGCTTAGTGGCGTCCATACTGCCTAATATACAGATGATCTGCGCCCGGGGATAAGTGCTGCGAATGGTTTTAACAAAATTACGGTATGCTTTTATAATAAAATCCGGTGAAGGCGGCGTGGTTGCGAAACGTGCTTTAAACTGATCGTTGTTTGGCATATTCGTTATCCACGAGTCGTTCTGAAAAAGATTGATCACCACCAGGTCAGGCGTGTACTTTGAGAAATCCCATTTGCTGTTTGGGTCGGTCGCATCAAGCCTGTCGTACATCTCGGGCATAATTAACGGGAACCAGCTTACCATAATACCGATACCGCTTTTCGACGTGTTATGAAACTCGGCATTATAATGGCGTGCGGTTATCGCAGCATAGCTGATGTAGCCATCTTCATACGGGCTTGTACCCCTATCCTTTCCGGTCGTATCCAAATCGGCATAACCGCATGTGATCGAATTCCCGAAAAATTCGATCTTATGTTTTTTAACGGGCGGCGGCGGTAAAATCCTGCCGGCCCCGTCCATTGTAAATCCATAAATCCATGTTTTACCCATCGCCCACTCTGTGCGCTTGAACAATTCGAGCGTGTGTTTGCCGGTTGGTAAGCCTGAAACAAGAACATAACTGCGTTTTGCCGTTTCAGGATGTAAAACCCTCATCACTTTGCCATCGACGATGACGTCATAATTATTGTCTGATCGCTCGTCTTTTAATATTGCGCTGACTCCTGTTCCATTAAAATTAATTTCAACCGACGTGGCCGACCAGGATAATTCGGCTGCGCTGTCGCGCATGGCAACACGGCCCATGTAATGGATATGCGGGTCATTCGCTTTTACAATCGTTTGAGCAGTACAACGAAGGCTGGCAGCTATTCCAAATAATAATAAAAGAGATTTGTATTTCATATAATGTTAAAATCTGGCATTTACCGAATTCCGTTTATTTTATTGAGAGACGCAAAAATATTTACAGACGCAAAATATTGCGTCTCTACTTCAAATATACATAGGTGATGCCGTCTCCGCCCCTGTCGGCATGCTCATCTTCCATACGGTCCACCTGATCATATTTTTTAAGGTATTGGCGAATCATTTTGCGCAATATGCCATCACCCCTGCCGTGTATTATTTTTAAGTTTCCATAGCCCATCATCAATGCGCGGTCGAAAAGCCGTTCGATCGCGGCAAGCGCATCCTCGGTTCGCAAACCCCTTACGTCAATTTCCGGACTAAAGCTGGCTATATCACCCGTATGATTGCTAAAACTGCGTCTTACTTCTTTCGGAACAGCCGACCGGGCAACCTTTATCACCCGTTTCCTTTTGGCAACCGTACGCAGGTCGCCGATAGCGATAACGACGTTATCCTTCATCAGTTCGATGACTTGCCCGGTAGTTTCGCTGTCGGTAAGCTTTACCCAGTCGCCGGGTTTCAGTTCTTCCTCGCTGGCGAAAGGCTTGGTGGCTTCGGGCTTAACCGTATTCTTTCGCAGCTCGTTATTTAGGTTTTCGCGCAGTACGCGTGTTTTTTCTTTATCAGCCTTGCTGCTTTTAATCTCGGATATGGTGTTTTCAACCAGTTTGTTGGCGTTGATAATAATATTTTTAGCCTGCTCTTTAGCATCCCTGATCAACACTTTCTTATTTTCCTCAAAATAGTTTTTAAGCTTTTCATTTTCAGTTTGCAGCTCGTTAACCCGGCGCTGCTGTTTCTCCAGTTTAGTCCTTGTGTCGAAGATCTCCTTTTTTTCCCGCTCCAGGTCAACCAATAAGGTGTCCACTTTTTTTTGGCCCGCGCTGATCTTATTTTTCGCCAGGTTAAGCACGTTTTGTGGCAGGCCTATTTTTTGTGCTATTTCAAAGGCATAAGAGCTGCCCGGCTTTCCCACCTCCAATATATAAAGCGGCTGCATTTCAACATTATTAAACAGCATCGAGGCATTTTCCAGGCCTTCGGTGTGGCTGGCAAATATTTTAAGGTTCGAGTAGTGTGTTGTGACCATCCCCCGAACTTTTTTATGATTCAAAGATTCAAGCACCGCCTCCGCAATGGGTCCGCCAAACTGCGGGTCGGTTCCGGTACCAAATTCATCGATCAGTACCAGCGTTTTTCCGTTAGCCTGCTCAACGAAAGTTTTCATTTTAGATAAGTGTGCGCTGTAGGTACTCAAGTCACTTTCTATAGACTGGTCATCGCCGATATCCACGAACATTTGCTTAAATACACCGATCACGCTCGTTTCTGCCGCAGATATTAATAATCCCGCTTGCACCATCATCTGCAGCAGACCGACGGTTTTCATACAAACCGACTTTCCACCGGCATTTGGCCCCGATACAACCACAATACGGGCTTGCCCGTCGATCTTTATATTTAATGGAACGACGGTCTTTTTTTCGGCCTTGAAATTTAAATATAATAGCGGATGGCGGGCATTCGTCAACATAAGACTGGCTTCGTCGACAACAATCGGCATTTCAGCTTCAATATCGATCGCGAAAAGCGCTTTTGCCCGCACAAAATCCAGCTTGGTGAGCAGTGAATGATAAGATAACAACAGCGGCACATAGGGTCGCAAGTCGTTCGTTAAAACAGTTAATATTTTTATCACTTCGCGCCGGCGCTCAAACTCCAGGTCGCGGATACGGTTGTTTAGTGTAAAAACCTCTTCGGGCTCCATGTACACCGTTTGTCCGGATGAAGATTCATCATGAATAAAACCCTTAAGCTTGCGTTTATTCTCGGCGAGCAATGGAATGCACAATCGTCCATCGCGCACAGTTAACGAGCCATCCGCCGTCCATCCGTTGGCTGTGGCGGCTTTAAATATTTGATCGATCTTTTTTCGGGCTTCCTGTTCGGCCTTTGCAATACCCGAAGTAATATCCAGTAATTCCCGCGAGGCGTTGGGCCGCATCTTTCCCTTTTGGTCGATAACCAGGTCGATCTTCTTGAGTATCGCCCGCTCGATAGGCAAATGCTCAAATAATGCTTCCAGGTTTGGATATTGGCCTTCGCGGTCGTTAAAGTAAGCAATTACAGCAAACACCGTGGTTAACGAAGCCTGCACCTGGTACACTTCCTCCTCCGCCAGCCAGGCGCCTTCGATCTTTGCTTTATTAGCCAGCGATTTGATATCGAAAAAATGATGGATCGGCAGGGCCGCGTCATTTTCCAGGATATTTTTAAATTCATTGGCCTGGCTTAAAAACTTGCGGATCTGGTCGAAATTGGTCATCACCTGTATCCGGCTTACCATCTCGCGGCCCATTTCGCTCAGGCAATGCTTTTTTATTAATTCCTTTATCTCGGTAAAGCCCAGTTTATCGACGCTATTACTTGGATACAGCATGCTGTTTATATTGAATTTTGTTGAGCGAGTCGGTTTTATTTTTCAGGATGAGGGTTATCTGGTCGTACATTTTCAACAGTTCAGCCGGTTGCATGGCATAATAACTCATGCTTTTTTTAAACTGTGTGGAGTCGGTATGATATTTTTTAAATAAGGCCAGGTATTTACCCATACCATATTTGTATAAACTGTCGGGCGCCTGTGGCAAGGTATATAGGCTGCCGTCTATAATATGAACTTCGGTCAATAAATTGATCATTCGCGACTCGGGAATAATACCAGCCCTGGTTTTATCCTGCTTGCAGGCTGCGAAAAAAACCATTACTGAAAAAAAGAGGGCGATATATTTAAGCATTCTGTAATTTAGCGGCCATAATTAAGCAAAATTACGGATAAATGAGCATTGCGGATAACATCAGTAGCTTAAAAAAAGAAACAGGAACTCGGAAAGTAACATTGATAGCGGTGTCAAAGACAAAGCCTGTTGAAGAAATACGCGAAGCTTATGCGGCCGGCCAGCGCTTATTTGGCGAAAACATGGTACAGGAACTTGTTGAAAAGCAGGAGCATTTACCAAAAGATATACAATGGCATTTGATAGGCCACCTGCAAAGCAACAAGGTTAAATATATCGCCCCTTTTATAAGCATGATCCAATCGGTTGATAGTCTGAAATTGCTGCAGGAGATTGATAAACATGCTGAAAAGAGCAACCGGGTGATCGATTGCCTGTTGCAAATTTATATTGCCGACGAGGAAACCAAATATGGGTTGGGTTTTGATGAGGCTATAGACTTGCTAAGGAGCGAAAACTTAAAGGTTTTGAAGCACATCCGCATCCGCGGCCTGATGGGGATTGCCACGAACACCGATAACGAGAAACAGATAAAAGAGGAATATTACGAATTAAAAACTTTTTTCGACGGTATTAAGCAAAGCTTTTTCCCGGGTGACGCGGCATTTGATACCCTTTCAATGGGCATGTCGTCCGACTATAAAATAGCGATGGAGCAAGGCAGCACCATGGTGCGGCTGGGGAGCACTATTTTTGGACAAAGAGTAATCAAACACTGGAGAAATAATTGAATTTCGAGTTTCGCCTGCCTGTCGCAGGGATGTTCGATTTCGAATTTATTTAGCACGTGCTCATAGCTCACTTGACCTGGTGTATCTAACTATATTTTGGACGTTCGCCCGACAACTATCGGGATTAAATTTATTTTAAGCATATTGATCAATGACGACAATGGACGTTAACATTCGGGAAGCAAAAAAAGAAGATTGCGTGCGGTTACTGGAATTGGTAAACGAGCTCGCACTTTTTGAACGGGCGCCCGAAGAAGTAACCGTGACTTTGGAAGAATTTGAACGCGCCGGTTTTGGTAAAAAGCCTGTTTGGAAGGCATTTGTTGCCGAATTCGACGGTTTAATTATTGGGTTTGCCCTGTATTATGTGCGGTATTCTACCTGGAAGGGCTGCCGTATGTACCTGGAGGACCTGATCATAACTGAACCTATGCGCGGCAAGGGAATTGGCAAGTTATTGTTTGACCGATTATTGCGCGAAGCCAGGGAGCTTGGTTTTACCGGCATGGTATGGCAGGTGCTCGATTGGAACGAACCCGCAATAAAATTCTATAAAAAGTACGAGGCTGCCATCGAGGCAGGATGGCTTAATGCATCGTTATCGAGGGAGCAGATCCAAAATACAGACGTTACCCAATATATCAAATAATGCTGGTCTTTAAATTTGGCGGGGCGTCGGTAAAGGATGCGGATGGTGTGGCCAACCTGGCCGGCATCGTAAAAAGATATGAGGGCGACCAATTGCTGATCGTGGTTTCGGCAATGGGAAAAACGACGAACGCGCTCGAAACCCTCACGAAGGCATACGTCACCGGGGCAAACAATGTTCATACGCTATTCGAAGAAATAAAGCATTACCACTTTGCTATTTTGGAGCAATTGTTTGATCGCTCTGACCCGGTTTTCGATGAGGTTGCCAATACTTTTGTCGAGATCGACTGGATCATTGAGGATGAGCCGCATGATGACTACGATTTTATTTACGATCAGATCGTTTCGATCGGCGAGCTGGTATCCACCCGCATCGTTAATGCGTATTTAAATAAAACCGGCGTCAATAGCCGTTGGATCGATGTACGCGGGTATATCCATACCGATAACACCTATCGTGAAGGTGTGGTTAACTGGGATAAAACCTGTGAAAGCATTAGTCGCGATGTTCCCGGACTGCTTGAAAAAGGGCCGGTGGTTACGCAAGGTTTTTTAGGCGGGACGTCTGAAAATTTTACCACTACCCTGGGTCGGGAAGGATCGGATTACACGGCATCGATATTTGCGGCCTGCCTTGCGGCAGAATCAGTTACGACCTGGAAAGATGTGCCCGGTATATTGAATGCTGATCCAAAATTTTTTGAGGATACGGCGAAATTCAACGAGCTCTCCTATTCCGAAGCTATTGAAATGACATATTACGGCGCCAGTGTGATCCATCCAAAAACGATCAAACCGCTTCAAAATGCTAAAATACCATTGTTGGTAAAACCATTTTATGATCCGGGAGCAACAGGTACAACGATAAAAGAAAATGCGGTTATCAAATTTACAAAGCCGATTATCATCCAAAAACAAAACCAGGTGCTGCTTTCCATGTCGGCGAAAGACTATTCTTTTATTTCCGAAAATCACCTAAGCGGCATTTTCAGCACCTTTGCAAAAAACCACGTTAAAGTGAATATGATGCAAACCTCGGCGCTGAGCTTTACCGTTTGTTTCGATTTAAACGCAGACCGGTTTGAAAGATTAACCGGCGATCTTCAGCATCAATTTAACATTAAATATAACGAAGGGTTAACCTTATATACCTTGCGCCATTATACCACCGGGTATTTAAAAGGGCTGACAGAAAATAAAACCGTTCTCCTCGAACAGATCAGCAGGAACACCGTTCAGCTCGTTGTTAGGTAAAATGTTTGTTCAAAAGTCTTAAAATGTGTTAAACCTTGTGGCGTTTCGGAATATTTAACTCGTAATGGCCTATATTAGCATGCTTCCAGCTACATTACTACATTCATGGGCTTTTTAAAAGTTTTAGTTATACCGCTACTTTTCGTCTTAACCTTCGCAGCACCGGCATCCGCGCAAAATGACAATACCGTTTTGAACGATATTATGCTTAAAACGTCGCAGGTTTATCGCAGTTATCCCATCGAAAAAGTTTACCTGCATTTTGACAAGCCGTATTATGCCGTAGGCGACACGATCTGGTTCAAAGCCTATTTAACGGTCGATCATCACCAGCCGTCACCCTTAAGCAAAATAATTTATGTCGATGTGCTCGGGCCGCGCGATTCATTGGTGCAATCATTAAAGTTGCAGGTTAAAAATAGCGTTGCATGGAACAGTATCATACTGTCCCAATACATTTATAAAAAGGGAAATTATCGCGTAATTGCTTATACAAACTGGATGAACAATGCGGGGCCCGGATATTTTTTTAATAAAAATATAACTATTGGCAACGCCATAACAAACCCCGTAGCCACGCAGATATCTTTGAAAAGCTCGGGTGCAAATAAACAGCCAAAAATAACCGCGGGCATTTATTTTAAAGATAACGACGGCAACCCCTATGGTGATAAAAAAGTGAATTGGTGGGTGCAGCGGGATGATGATGAAATTATAAAAGGAAAGGGAACGACTGATAAAAATGGGTTTATCGATATCAGTTTTGTAAATGTTAAAAATTATAGCCTGGACTCGGCCAAACTGGTTACATTGATAGACAACGGCGCAAGAAAGCAGATCGGTGTATCATTTTCGCTAAAGCCTGTCGCCGGCGCCAACGATTTCCAATTTTTTCCCGAGGGAGGCCAATTGCTGGTTGGTCTGCGCTCAAAGGTTGCCTTTAAGGCGATAAAACCGGATGGTTTGGGTATCGATGTAAAAGGTACCATAACGGACAACGACAATAACTTGGCGGCCGAATTTACATCATCGCATTTGGGAATGGGTGTTTTTGTGTTCACGCCGCAACCCGGCAAAACATATAAAGCAAATGTAACGTTTGCCGATGGCAGCACGGTTTCGCCCGAACTGCCAAAAATCCGTGTCGGCGGAATAAATTTGGGTATCGAAAACAGCGACCCCGACCTTTTAAAAATAAAGCTGCTGGCCGATCTTCCTTTTGTGGAGGCTTATCAGGGTAAAACATTTTTTATTTTAGCCAAATCGAGCGGTGTGATTTGTTTTGCGGCCAAAACCGTATTGCAGGGCCAGGTATATAATGCGGCGATTCCTAAAAGCAAGTTTCCTACGGGAATTGTGCAGGTAACGCTTTTTTCGCCGGATGGCGAACCGATCAGCGAACGTATTGCTTTTATAAGGCATAATGATCAATTAAACCTTACGGTTAAAAGCGATCAACCGTCATATACTACCAGGCAAAAAGTTAAATTGAACATTACCGCAAAAAATAACGACCAGCCCGCCGAGGGCAATTTTTCAGTTGCGGTAATCGATGAGGCAAAAGTGCCCTTTGATGAAAATGCCGAGACTACTATTCTTACGTACCTGTTGCTGACGTCGGATATACAAGGCTATATCGAAAAACCAAATTATTATTTTAATCATCCCAACGACAAAACAGATAGCGATTTGGATATCCTGATGCAAACGCAGGGTTATCGCCGGTTTTCATATGATGGTATTGTAAGAAATAAATACCCGGCGATAAATTTTGCGCCGGAGCTGGGGATAGATCTGTCCGGCACGCTGCGCACCAGCCAGGGTATCCCTGTAAAAGGTGGCAATGTCAGGTTATATATCGCCGATAAAAATTATTCAGAAAATGCGGTTACCGATGCCGATGGGCGTTTTAAATTTTCGCATGTAGTGTTTTTGGATTCAGCGAAAGTAAATATAAGCGCACGTAACAATCCGCGTTCGTCCGATCTGATGCTGATGCTGGACGGCGATCCCTATCAAAAAATCGCTGCAAATTTCAACGGGCCGGATGAAATATTAAATATTGACAGCGCGCTTAGCGCTTATTTAAAAAACAGCAAACAGCAGTTTGCCAACTCGCATACCCTGAAGGAGGTTGTGATCAAAGACACCAAAATCGTAAAAATGGCCAGCCATAAAGATTATGGGTCGCTGACCAGCCTGAGCAATGAACCGGACCACCTGATCCGTGGCGAACAATTTAAAGGCTGCAATTCGGTTTTGGAATGTTTAAAGGGCCAGGCAGCAGGAATGACGTTTGATGACAATAATTTTTATGTGTTCAGGGATTATAGCCAGGGAAAGCGAATCCCCGTACAGGTTTTTGTCAAGGGCGTGCCGGTTGATGTGAGCTACCTGGCTACATTGGATCCTAACCGCATCGAGTCGGTGGAAATATTTTTGAAAGATGAGATGGGACTTATAAACAGTGCCTACGGTACCAATGGCGCCATTGTAGTGAATACAAAAAAAATGGAAACTCAAAAAATAACCCTGCAGGAGCTTCACGACCTGATCAAACAAAATAATGATATAACGTTTACACCAAAGGGATATGCCGCTATCAGAACGTTTTATTTACCAAGGTACGACGGCCCGCGGGCAAGCCAACCAACCCGAATCGATACGCGAAGTACCATTTACTGGAACCCAAATGTTGTAACCGATAAGGCAGGTACAGCCACACTTGAATACTTCAATGCCGATGGCAAAGGCACCTACCGGGCGGTGATTGAAGGCCTGGATAAGGACGGCAACCTGGGACGGCAGATTTACAGGTATACGGTGCAGTAGCGGCGATGCGAATTAATGAATTATTGAATTAGTGATTTAAGATATATTATGGATAAATTAACGCCTTTTCATGTGGCTGTTCCGGTTTACGACCTGGAGGAAGCCCGCAAATTTTACAGGGAAGTGCTGGGATGCAGCGAAGGCAGAAGCTCTGATGTTTGGACCGATTTTAACTTATACGGTCACCAATTTGTTATCCATTTAAAACCGCGCCCGGCCGAAAGAATTGAACATCATTTTAATCCTGTCGATGGTCATGATGTCCCTGTTCCTCATTATGGAGTTGTTTTAGAATGGGATCAATGGCACGAGCTGGAAAGAAGACTAAAAACGCACAACATACAATTTGTTATAGAACCATATATCCGTTTTAAAGGCTTGCCGGGCGAACAAGCCACGCTGTTTTTCCTGGATCCATCGGGTAACGCGCTTGAATTCAAATCGTTTAAAGATTTTGGTCAGCTATTTGCGGTGTAAGCAACCAAATAGTTCTTGTTAGGGTATAGGTTTATAGTATCTTAATAGCCGTTTTATGGATGTGAAAGAAGTTGAGCGCCTTATCAGGATCAGTAAGGAACATCCCTTAATGCCCGATACCTATATTCCGTGGCAGCTGGAACCTCAACCCGCCGACATCTTTCTTCCCGAATATCTTACATCGCTCCAGGGTCTTGATGTATACGAAACGCTCACGACTTATCAGAAACGTGAGCTCGGCCGGCACGAATTGGTGCAGGTTATAGCTTCATATGCATGGGGCGAATGCCTGTTTTGCCTGTTTATGACACGGCATATTTTAACACTTCCGCTTGATCATATCGAACACCGCTTCCTGTTGCGCGAAATGACCGAAGAGCTCAGGCACCAGGAAATGTTTGGGCAAATGATCTCCAAATTGGACGGGAAACCCGTCGGGCAGTCCCGGCTGCATAAATTTTTTGGACGGTTCAGTAATAAATACCTCCCGGCAGATTACTTGTTTATGGGTAGTGTGGCGATTGAACTTGTCACGGACGTTTACGGCAACCAGGCGCGGCGGTCGCAAAATATTTACCCTGCTTTAAAAAAGATGTTTGACCTGCATAACATCGAAGAAGCCCGGCATATACTCTTTACCAAAGCGCTGCTCAATACCTATGTTGGTAAGGCCGGTTATATAAAGCGCACTTTGTACAGTTATGTCATCTTGTTTAATATACTTTTTATACGCACCATGTACGTAAAAAAAGAAATATACGAACGCATAGGCTTGCCGAATGCAAATGAAATTTTTAGAATAGCCAGTAAAAACTTTAAGAAGAAGTTCGCCGAAACCTGCCTGGACGATACCGTAGCGTTTGTTAATGAATGGAAAGGTTTTAATAGGGCTACACGCTGGGCCTGGCGTTGGCTCGCCGGTATAAAAATATAAAGGCGGTGAGTTACCGCCTTTATTGTTAGTTACTTGCTATTATTTTACGGGTGGTTTCGGCGTTGTAGGATTGGTTGGGCTGGTAGGTGTTGTCGGGTTGGTTGGGCTGGTAGGATTTGTTGGAGGTGTCGGGTTTGTCGGCGTAGTCGGGTTCGTCGGATTTGTTGGCGTGGTTGGATTCGTCGGATTCGTCGGATTTGTTGGATTTGTCGGACGATTAGGAACTACCGTATCACGCGGGTGACTTCGACGGTTTGGATTTCTTCTTGGCCTCTTTTGCGGAACCGTATCATTCGCGACGATACTGCGATTTGAAATGCATAAGGAGTTGTCGGCACTGCCGCTTTTTGCCATTCCTATTTCGAATGCGCCGGCCGCCAATATGGCCGCCATAATTACACTTAATCTTTTCATAACATCAAAATTTATTTGTTGATCAATTTGGTTTTCAAATTAATACAACCCTAAATTTTTTTTGTTTAAAGAAATTTTTTATTTCGGATTAATGTGTGAATTAGGCTGTGTTTCAGCTACAGAGCGTACTCATTGTTTATCAAAATCATCGATACCATATGGCATCGTGCGAACGGTAAAGTTTAAATATTCGTGTTTTCTCTTCTGCCGGCTTATTAAAATGGAACTTCTTCCGCAATTTAAAACAATACCTCAACCGTTCAGAATAAGAAAGCGCGGAGAAAAATTGCCTCCGCTCCTCTTCGTCCTCTTCCCAGGTTGTATTTATTTTGATCCGCTTCATGACAAGGATATAATTTTTAAACTCCCGCAACCGCTTCGCCCACGGCTACCCTGCCGTTTTTAAATGCCTTACGTGGTTTTAGTCCCAGCAATTCAAACATGGCCATGTCGGTATCAAAAGCGGGATTAGGCGTCGTTAACAATTTATCGCCGGCAAAAATAGAGTTCGCGCCGGCCATAAAGCAAAATGCCTGTTCAACCAGGCTCATTTCTGTGCGGCCGGCCGATAACCGAACCACTGTTTTCGGCATAATAATGCGGGTAGTTGCGATCATGCGCACCATATCCCAAACAGATACCCTCGGCTGATCGGCCAGCGGCGTGCCTTTCACGGGAACAAGTGCATTTATCGGCACCGATTCGGGATGTTTAGGCAGATTGGACAGGGTTTTAAGCATAGATATACGATCTTCCACCGTTTCGCCCAGGCCAATGATGCCGCCGCTGCAAACAGTGATCTTTGCTTTTCGAACATGCTCAAGCGTTTTTAGGCGCTCATCATAAGTTCGTGTGGTGATAATTCGTTTGTAATCGTCTTCCGAAGTATCCAGGTTATGATTATAGGCATACAAACCGGCATCAGCCAAACGCTGTGCCTGTGTTTCGGTAAGCATGCCCAGCGTGCAGCATACTTCCATATCCAACTCATTCACCGCCTTAACCATGTCGATAACCTTATCAAAATCGCGATTATCGCGCACCTCGCGCCAGGCAGCGCCCATACACAACCGCGATGCGCCGCCTTCCTTTGCTTTTACCGCCGCGGCTACAACCTCGTGCTTCGGCATGATGGCATGTACATCAACGCCGGTATTATAACGGGCCGCCTGGGGGCAATAGGCGCAATCTTCCGGGCAGCCGCCGGTTTTGATGGAGATAAGCGAGCTGATCTGTACTTCCGAATAATCTTTATTCTCGCGGTGAACGGTCGCTGCCTCGTATACCAGGTCGAGCAAGGGTTTATGATATATTTCCGCTATCTCTTCTTTTGTCCAGTTGTACCTTACTTCGGTCATATTCTAACTATTGTTATGTTATAATGTATTAGTGATGGTGCAGTAAATGATGGTGGTTATCCATTAATAATTTAGTGGCAAACCACAAAGGTAAAAAGAACCCTGCACAGTCGGTAAAGGTTGTGATAATGATTGACGATGCCACAGCCGGATCGATCCCCACCCGTTTCAGAATCAACGGGATAGACGCCCCGGTCAGTCCGGCGACGATCAGGTTACCCGTCATTGCTAAAAACAATACCAGACCAAGCATCGGGTCGGCATCATAGATCAGCGCTATAAAAAAAACGATGAGGCCGTTGGCGGCGCCGTTTATCATACCCACCAAAAACTCCTTTAAAACGGCGTTGTACGATTGTTTATCGGTAAGGTCATTCAATGAGATACGCCTAACGGTAACAGCAAGAGCCTGCGTAGCTGCGTTGCCGCCCATACCCGCAATAATGGTCATATAGGCCGCGAGTATAGATAACTGGGCAACCGTATTATCAAAATGCCTTACCACCGATGCCGCTAAATAGGCAGTCGCCAGGTTGATAACCAGCCAGGGCAGACGGCTTTTTACCGCGTCTTTCCAGTTACCGCTCAACTCTTCGTCCTCTGAGACCCCCGATATCTTCAAGATATCCTCGGTGCTCTCCTGCTCCATTACATCGATGATATCGTCGACGGTGATCCTTCCCAACAGCTTCATATCGTCGTCCACAACGGGAATTGCGGTCAAATTATATTGCGATATCAGCCCCGCAACGTCTTCCTGGTCCAGGTCGGCCTTCACATATACAAAATCAGTTTCAACCAGGTTTTTAACCTGTGCATCTGCGCGGGCTTTTATAATAGATTTTATAGACAAAATGCCTTTCAGGATGTCATTATCATCAACCACATAGATCGTGTAAAACTCCTCCATCTCTTCCGACTGGCGAATGATCTCGTCAAGGGCGGCTTTTTTATTAAGGTTAATATTCACCTTAATAATTTCGGAGTTCATTAAACCGCCCGCCGTATCCTCGTCGTATTTTAATAACGCGCGTATACTGGTGGCATCTTCCTGGTCGATATCTTCTAATATCTCCTGCTGCTCATCTTCGTCAAGCTGCGAAATAATATCCGTGGCATCATCATAGTCAAGCTCTTCAACTATTTCGGATCGTTTTTCAGGATGAAGGTTTATCAGTAATTCTTCCGGGTGATGTTCCTCATCCATTTCCGAGATCACCTCCGAAGCAATGTCGGCAGGCAGGATATTGATGATCCTTTCCTTGGCTTCCTGCGGAAGTTTTTCGAACAACAGTGCAATTTCCGAGGCATGATATTCCTTCAGGACAAGCGCCAGCGTTGCGTCATCGCCCTCAAGCGCGGTTTTGACGCGCAGTAAGTCGGATTTATCAATTTCGAAAGATTGCATGGCCGACTAAAATACGCATTAATGACTGAAAAGCGAATTAAATAGGTCATCACTACAGGGCAGACGCATTAAAATCATGGTGATAATTGCTGCTTTAAAACCAACCGAAATAGAGGAGGCTCCGCTGGAGCCCAGCTCAATTGTTATTTTTTTCTATAAACAGGTAGCTCCGCTGGAGCCTATTCGCTGTATTGTTTAAAAAATTTCGACTCCATTAGGAGTCGCGTGTTTATAGAAAACATAATCCTGCGCATTTGGCTCCATCGGAGCCTCCTCTCGCCAACTATTTAATCCAAACCATCCCTAAACTATTTTAATGCGTCTGCCCTGATCATCACTGTTAGTGATATTACAGCCGGAACTGCGCAGAAATTTTAACACCAAATCGGTGTACGGGGCCAGCGGTATTATTATCAAGATAGTTTAACCTGTGAATAAAATCGACTCGTATAAATCGGAAAATGTTTTCGACCCCGTAGCCAGCCTCTATGTATGGCGCTTTGCCCAAACCGCGCATGGCGATGGTATTATTGCCAGGTATGTTTTTGTTATCGGCCGAAAGGCTGCCATACAAAATGTTTGTTGTTGCTACCAGTCGCCAGTTAAAGTTTTTAATTATTGGAAGTGAGTTAAAAAGCAAACCTTCAAAATGTTGCGTATAATTTAAACTCATATATTTATTGCTGGCAAATTCAAAAAACCGCATCAGGTTAAACGAATTTGGGTTATAAAGAAAAGTTTCGTTTCCCAAATGGTTTTCTAAAAGCGGGTATATGACACCTGACGGAATAAAACCCGCTGTTAATGAGTATTTGCCACGTCCAAAGCCGCCGGTCTTTAATATTTGGGTAACATTGACGCTGAATTTATTAAAGTTCACATCACTCCCGAGAAGGTTGCGAATGCCCAGCGAATAGCGAAACGTAAATACAGGGTTGGTGACGTTAGTTTTTAAATTTAATTGCTTATTCACAGTTTCCGAAAGCAGCGGCTGCTCACCAGGCGCCCACCGCGACTCAAATTGAATTTCTGACACTACGAGGCGCGTACTCATACCTCCGCCGCCGGGTTCGTTAAAGGCGAAAGAAAAATTGGGATCCATGGTCCAGTTTGAAAAGGTGATTTTTTCGTTAAAACTTTTAAACAATCGCCGGCTCAAATAAACATCCAAGCGGCTTTGGTCGAACGCTTTTCGTTTAGCCACGTTGCCGTTATGCGCCAAAAGCGAAAACAGTGCATTACGCTGATACAGGTAACTATCGCTCATTAATGCCACCTGGCCCAAATCCTGCAAATAGGAAACACCTGCTTCGGTCCAGTTTTTCCGCGATAATATATAATCCACGCTGCTGCCAAATTGTAAACTTCGGCGTTTGGCGCCGTAAGCCATGTAACCACCCAAAATCCATTTGTTACTAAAATCCGGGTTAGTTTTAAACCCGAGCCTGATGCGGGCTCCTTCAATATTATTATAATTAAAACTTTGAAGGATGGGCCCGACGCTGATCTTTCCCGCCCGGTAATAGCCATTAATGATCAGGTCCGCAACCGTTATATAATTTCTTATAGTGGGAATATTTTTGATCGTATCGATCATATTATATACCGATCGTTCAGCTCTGGTCAGCGAGTCAGGCCGGTTCCTTATCCAATAGTTTTCGTCTTTACGCTGCACATCATCGGCAATGGTTATATTGTCCTTAAAAAAATCAGCCGGATACGCCTTATTGATTATGACACCCGAATTAGACGTGTAAAATTTAGCAAGCAGCCCGCTTGTGTTGCCGGTGAGCTGCTCAAACTCAACAAGGATGCGGGTTTTTCCCGGCAACCAGGGACGCTCATCGCCGGAAGGCAGCATTTGCTGTTGTACGGTAATTTTATCGATAAAATTCAGATTAGCTGTCGGCGCGACCGTCGCTTTTACCTGGTAAAGTTTGTATGTATCATGTGCAATCCAGATAATTCCGGCAAAGGCCAGATCCTTTGCTCTTTTGGGCTTAAACGAAATTTGATAACAGGGAATGCCATCTACCAGCACATCCCTTTTATCGAGCTCGTAATCATACCATGTTTTCCAGCTGTCGGTAATTGGCGAAACAAAATCCTTTCCGGCCGCGCTGATATAGTTTTTATAAAAATTATACTGCTGGAATGTGCTGCCGGTTAGCTGGGCTATCACCGTGCCATCCTCAAAACCTACCCCGTTTGTTTTCACCCGTTGGATATCTTCCCGTTTTGTGGCTGATGTATTACCAATGTATACATCTGAAACCGTTTCGGAGACAAACAAAGGCAACAGGGGCATATGATCCGGCCCTGTCAGTTTCATGCTATCGGCCACCGCAATGGCCTTATCAATAAACTTTTTCTTTCGCAAATTTTCGCTAAACCGGGTTGCGTCGATCTCTATACGTGTATAACTACCGTATTTATAGTTTGCCAGCGCCGACGGGTCGTTTTGCGGCTTGTGCCGGATAACTTCAGTCAATATTTCCCATGCCGGGTTTATGTAGCTGCGCGGCGACACGCGAACTTCTTTTAATAACTGGAAAGCAGGCTTAAGCTGTATGTTATAAACCTGCAATTGGGCGCCCGAAAGCTTAACTGATAACTGGCGGTATCCCATACAAGTGATGGTTAAGGAATCCTTTTTTCCGCTTAGCTTCAGTTTGTATAAGCCATCAAAATTTGAGCTTGTGCCTATGCTGGTCCCTTTTATCCCGACGGATGCAAAGGCTACCGGCTCGCCTGTTTGCTGATCGGTGATTTTACCGGAAATGGTTATGTGCTGGCAATAAGCAATGCGTTCGCAGCCAAAAATCATGATCGCGACAATTGCAAAATATCTTAAATACAGGCCTCGTAGAGGTTTAATCAAATCACCCATTAAATCGGTAACAAGATAGTTACGATTTAATAATTTTCAAACAGCAGGATGGTTAATGTGGAATCTAATTTTATCAGCATACAAAATATGCCGTTTTTTTATTATGTTTATAACGATTAACCTAACGTATCGCAACCGCCTGAACATTATGAAAATTTACTTTCCAATTCTTTTGTTGTTTACCTGCAACGTATTATTCGTTAGTGGGCAAACCTCAACAACAACCACTACAACAATCGCCGATTCCAGCAAAGCATTTAAGGGTACCGGCCAGTACAGTACATGGAGCCTGGGCGTTAATGCCGGAATCGCTTCACCGTTCCTGGCTATAGGAGGCGCTAATGCCTCGTCGGGCTGGAAGGCTGGTTTGGGCTATGGCGTTTCCATAAGAGACCGACTGGCGCATTCTTTCAGTTTGCAAATTGATTTACACGGCGGCAGCGTTAATGGAGATAATGCAAGTTCATCAGGGCTTAAATACGGCAGTCAAAGTTTTTCAACAGACTTTTATTCGGGCAGCATAAGCGGTTTGATCAATGTAGCAAGCATGGATTTTCTGCACCGGGCCAATTCGGTTAATTTTTATTTATCTGCCGGCACCGGCTTAGCCTATTACAAACCTACGTGGATCGATGGCGCCGGTATTTCCCACAGCTACAGTGCAACCTCGCTGGTTTTGCCTGTTGGCGGGGCTATTAAATTTAAGCTGTCTGACGCGCTTGCGTTAAATGTGGGCTATACCATGAACTTTATTGATGACAATAATTTCGCGGGCTATCATACTACAGGCATAAAAAGTCACTACTCATACGGTTATGGCGGACTTGAATATACTTTTGGCACAGCCGCAAAACGGAACCTTGACTGGATAAACCCGGTGGCGATAACTTATAACGAGCTTTACGATGCTGAACTGCGCGCGGAAGTCGCCGCCTTAAAAACCAGGACGGCCAATGTTGAATTCACATTAAACGATCTGAAAAAAGATTCGGACGGTGACGGTGTTGCCGACCAATTCGATAAATGTCCAAATACCCCAACCGGTACCGTAGTTGATGGCGCGGGGTGCCCGATCATCTTCCCAAAGGCCGAATTATCCGCTGGAATGGGAATGGCACTCGGCTCGGAAGGGCCGCCGGCGTTCAGTTATTCCAGTGTGCTGTTCAAATTTAATAAAGCGGAAATAAAGCCGTCATCGTTCCCAACAGTTGATGATGCGGTTGCTTATCTAAAAACCAATAACGAAAATATTGAACTGACCGGGTATGCCGCCGGCGAAAACGACGTAAAAAAATTGTCGGTAGCGCGCGCCGAAGCGGTAAAAAATTATTTGATCAATGCCGGCATAAGTGCTTCGCGTATAAAAATAAAAGGCTTAGGCGCAAGCCACCCGATTGCGGATAGCTCAACTCAAAGCGGTTTGATAAAGAACCGCCGCGTTGAATTTAAATTGACCGAATAAAACCGGTTAAAAGTATGATTTGTGTGCTTTTCGGGATTTATGTTCGTGCTTCACCTCGGGTATAACTTGGTTTGGCTGATGGTGCTGCGCGATATGAGCTAATTTTTCGCGAAGCCAATGTGTCATTTTGTGATGAAGGGGTACCAGCACAGCCGCTAACGCCACCAATATACCCAATTCCAGTACCGGAAGGTGGTTACTAATACGCTGAACAAACGGGTGAATAAACAGCGTTATAAATTCAAAGACCAGTAGCAACGATAGTCCGCTCATAAAATCAATAACCCTTCGATGGGTGCGGCTTTTGCTCATTAATAACATCACCAGGAAAAAGAAGGGGATAAATAAGGCAATACCGATAAGCTGCAAGTTGATGATCCTTTGTTCGGATTCGTGATGCCGCTCCTCGGCAATTTCCTGCTGTCTTGCGGCCTCGTTAAAACTCAGGGTTTGCATCTCTTTTACCTTTTCGGCACTAAAAAGACTATCTTTTGCGGTTGCGGCAATTTTAAAATATAGTAATTCAAGGTGCTCATTTTTGCCCTGGTAAATCTGCGCCAAAACACTGCTTGCATGAAATATTCCTTCCGGATAAATGGCTTTTTTGGCAGCATTTAATGCCTGAGTAGCATAGAACACGGCGGAATCTGCGTTGGCATTTTTGTATAGTACGGCTATGCTATTGTAGGTATCGGCAAGCCCGATCTGATCATTGTTTTTTATGGCCAAACCAGCGCTAAGCCTGTAATACTCCAGCGCAAGGGCGACATGTGTCATTTGAAAGTTTATATCTCCCAAAATAGACAGCGTGTTAGGCAGCGCGTCTTTGTCGTTCAGGGCTTGCTGTATTTCATACGCCTGCATCTCAAAGCTAAGGGCCGAATCAATTTTATTAAGTTTTATATAACAATGGCCTATGTTAGATAGAATAATGCTTTTATTTCTTTTATTATGCAACTGGTCGGCAATCGCTTTGGCTTTGAAGTCATATTGCAAAGCTCTGTTGTAATCGTTTTGATCGGCATAAATGATGCCTATGTCATTCAGGCTAACTAACTGCCCGGCCCGGTCTTTATTTTCCTCTCTTATTTTTAACGACCCGATAGCGCATAAAAGTGCGCGGTCGTATTTTCCATTTTTCCATAAAACCACGCCAAGTCTGTCGAGGCAATCTGCCTCGCCCTTTTTGTAACTTATCTTTTGCGCGAGAGAAAGCCCTTGCTGGGCAAATAATAAAGCACTATCAGGTTTAACTGATTGAACTTGCATACTGAGCTTTCTAAGCAGTTCCACACGAACCGTATCGGGTATACGCTGCTGCAATTGCGATCGTAAAGCAGAGGTTGTATTTTTTTGCGCATATGCAGCTATCAGGATACACACAAAAAAGCATATACCCACTATTCTTTTAGTCAAGTAGTGATGCATAATTTAAGATAAAACGATAGCACCCATCCGGAAGATGGGGTTGCCCATGTCAATTATTCGGATTCCCGGGCTGCGTCGTCCGACTCGTCTTTTTCCTCCGATTCTTCCGAGCTGTTTTCTTTTACACCGATCGGTGTTCCCTTATCCAATACGTTGTTTACGTTTAAATCGCTTACACCGATAGGTGTTCCTTTGTCTAATGTTGCCATGTTACGGGTTTGGTTGTTGTCTACTCTTAATGGGTTTTCGACGGCCCCCTTTTTTTAATTTGTTTAAATGTACTTTTATACCTACATATACGCAAATTTTTATCGTAATTAAAAAACTGTTGTCGGTTGAGCGGCGGTAGCCGTTTTGTTTAATTAAATATATATATTTGATAACGAGTACCGACCGTATCCTAACCTTACTGAGCAGATAAATTATGACCGACGAATCATCCGGGCCGTTATTACCGACTGGTATACCAAATGCAAAGGTTCCGGCAATAAAGCCATTCAATTATAAAATGCCTAAATATCTTAAATACGCGCTGCGTATGGAGCTGGCATTATTGATTACCAGCTTAGGTGTTTATTTGTTACTGCAATATTTTGGCGCAACCTACCGGTTTGATAAAAACAGCGCGGTTGATTTTCTGCAAACTACCAGCAATGTTTTGCAAAAACACAAATCGATCACCGTTGATGGATTCGACACCGTCAGGCGCGAGATGGCAAAGGCGCTAAGTGTTAACAATTATAGATCAGCAAACATTGAGAATTTTTTTCCGGACTCGGATAAACAGCAGTTTGTAAATACATTTAATGTTCAAAGAGCGCAGAGTTTGAGTGAAAAACTGAAACTATTGCCCGACACTTCATTCCATCAAAAGTTTACGCTCGTTTCTCTGATCAAAAGCAAGGTTGGCGACGACTTTTATTCAAAAATGAACCTGGACCAGTTTGTTACCAGCAATGGTTTTTGGAACAACCTGGAGGACGACCCGCTGAAATACTTTTGTATCATTGTAGCGTTTGTTCTTTTAGCCACAATGGCTATCGCTTACTACGATCTTAAACGCCAGCACCGGCATTTTGAACGTGCTATACAGATCCAAAAGGCATATAGTACATCGGCAGATATTACCGAGAGCTGGATAACGGCGCAAACCATGCTGGACGCATATCATCAGCGCAATCTAAATCAAAACAACTGGACCTTCAGGCTGAGCGTAATTGTTATGACGATAGGCTGTATTATTATATTTTATGGTATTCAAAAGGCGATCGGGTTAAACGTCCACGCTGCCGGCGCGAAGGGTGTAAATGATGGTACATCATTGATCGCCATTCTTTCAACTGCGTCGGGCGTTGTTGTTAATATTATCGGCGGCACTTTTTTAGCTATCTATAATTCCACTTTAAAACAGGCGATAGATTATACCAACTCGCTGCAAAAAACCAGTACTGTAGGCACTTCACTGGCTATACTTAAAAGCATAGAGGTTGCGCAGCAGGCCGGTACTCCCGATCAGGAAACAACGGGCAAACTGATCGATGCAAAGATTGCGATAGCCAAGCAGCTGATAGGCGTTACAGGCCCCTGACGTTTGACTACTATAACGACACAGGAAGGGTTGCCTGCTCCTTGCCAAATCCCCAATTGATCCCGAACACCGAAATGAGTTTATTCGGGCCGGCAAAGTCTTTTCCGAAAGTGCCGTTTATATACATATTTTCGGCCACCTTTACTTTTATTATTCCCACCGTACGGTTCTGCGTGTTAGCCACACCGTTTGTATACCTGTAAAGCGATTCGACAGCTATGGTTAACTGGTTAAATGCCAGGCCGGCATTTCCGCCTATATCGACGTTATTTGCCATCCCGATAATGCCTTTGTCATTTTTTTGAAAATTATCTGCAAGGTAACGGACAGACGCATTGATATTAAAATAGTTATTCGGCACCTCCTGGCTTAAAGGAATATAAGAAGACAATGTTGTCCACGCCCCCGTTCTGCCGGTCCGGATCTGCTCATTATTAATTCCGTACACGGCCCAGGCGGCGGCAACATCCCACGAAAAGATAGGCTTTTGCGTTATCAGGTCGTTCACCTCCTTAAAGACATCCGGGGTTTTTGATTCTTTGTAGCCGCTTAAAATCTTTAAACGGTTCGCGGTATAATTGGTGTCGGACGGATCCAAACGTGCCAGCCTGGCGATGATGCTTTGATTAGCCGACAACTCCTGCTGGGCAGCGGCTTCCCACTCGGCAATTTTCTCGCCTAATTGCCTGGCATGATCGCGACGGTATAATTTAATCAACGTGCTTCGTACGCCGACCGAAAAAACTTTTTGTGCCGCCGACGAGGTATCCGGTATGAGGTCCTTGTTAATAAACGCTACGGAGATGGTGGTGAATTTAATGCCTAAAGCCGGGTTTTCGCGCCAGGTTTTTTTGCCATTTACGGTAGTTGCCGAAAGCCCGAGAAACTTATAAATGTTCCGGCCGCGGGGATCCGTCCACCAATATGGTGCAAATTCGGCGGAGTAGTTATCAGGAAAGCCGGTGCCCGATTTCTGAAAAGATTGCGCCACGCCGAGCACAAATGATTTTGGCGTGCCCGGGTCCTGTACCAGCGTAGGCGTAATATCGGTAATAACAAAAGCGGGTGACGAGGGGACCGCAAGATCGGTTATTTTACCGGTGCTCGATTGGGGTAACGCACTTTTGGCGGTGAACAAAAACAACAGAAAAACTAATGCCTTTTTCATTGTATATCAACCAGGCAATTCACAAATACATTAGGATCCTTATAATCGCGGGTGGTATTGGTATAGGTTTGGGCGCCACCATCGCCTCCGTTAAGGATATAAATGCCGCTAACCTGTGCCGCCTGGATAGCGCGCGCTGAAGGGTCGCTGTCCGTTAAGCTGATCTTGGTAAATACGGTGAGCCGCTTCCCTTTCAGTAAATTGAAATCGCCGATCGGTTGGGTAGGTATATTGCCGGTCGCATCGGTTGAACTGGCCACGCGGGTTCCGTCATCGTCGCCGGAAACTTTAAGAATAATAGCCTGCGTCGCAGCAAGGCCAACCGTGCTGATGTCGGCTTCCAGGGTAATCTGGCCGGCGCTATTGCCGATATTATAAGTATTAGCCATGTGAAAAAGGTTTAAATTTTAATAAATATACATGATTTCTTTACATGTATAGTTTTTTTTTAACCGGCCAGCTTTCTAATGGCGCACGCGTCGATAATTATTCGGTCGTTTTGTAAATCAGCCTCACTCCCTGAAGATTCGCCAGCCTCGCTGTTACACTGGTCACCTTTGTTTTTCTTATGGCTATTTGCATGGCGCAGCTTAGGTCGCTGGTTTGCGAAAGAATATCAATATTTTCCTGCTTCAATATTTTCATCACCTCGTTCATCTGCTGATAGCTGAATTCGATAAGGTATATATCATTGGTGGTTTTTGAGATCACATTCACATGTTTCAATGCGTCTTCGGCCGCGCTTTTATACGCGTTTATCAACCCAGGCACGCCGAGCAATACTCCGCCAAAATAACGGACCACTACAACCAGCACGTTCGTGACATCACGGGATAGCAAAACATTCAAAATCGGTCTCCCCGCCGTTCCAGCCGGTTCGCCGTCATCATTTACACGGAATACCGATCGGTCGGGTGTTAACCGCATTGCCCAGCAATGATGATTGGCCTTAGGATGTTCTGCTTTTAACCGTATAAGGATGGGTTTTACCTCTGCATGGGAAATTATTGGATGCACGAAGGCTAAAAATTTGCTGCCGCGGTCGTGAAATTCGCCTGTAGCCGGCTTTTCTATGGTTTTATACGTATCGTCGAATAACATAAATTATTCGTTGTTCAATATGATCGTCAATTCATCGTCCCCTGATCGAATTTCGCGAATGGTTTCCCCCATGATGGAAGGTGATCTTATGCCCGAAAACAGGCTTGCCTTGCCGGTGAATACCCTGGCTTCGTCCCAAAGTCCTGCTTCTATAAAGCTATTTAAGGTATAAGCGCCGCCTTCGATGATCACGGATTGTATATCGCGGAGATATAGCTGGTAGAGGATGTATTGCGGAACGTACCGGTCAAAGTCCTCAAGCGAAATATATTTCACCAAGCCTTCGGCATCGGTTTTAACCTCATTAATTACCAGTGTCTCCGCCGACTGATCAAAGAGGTTCAGGCTTTTACTTAATTCAAGATGCCTGTCGATAACAATTCTTACCGGGTCCTTTCCTTTGCCATATCGAATGTTCAATTGCGGATTATCAATAGCTGCGGTGTTTTTCCCGACCAGTACGGCATCCTCCTCGCCGCGCCATTGGTGTACCAGCCTGCGCGATTCGGCCCCGGTTATCCAATGTTGTGTTTTATCAGCCGGTGCGAAAAAACCGTCTGCGGTTTGCGCCCATTTCAGAATAACATAGGGACGGTGCTTTTGCACCCGGATAAAAAAACGACGGTTTAGCCATCGGCATTCGTTTTCCAGTATCCCGGTTTCAACGTCAACACCGGCGGCTTTTAACTTTTCGATACCTTTTCCATTAACAGCGTCGAACGGATCGCGGCAGCCGATAACCACTTTTGGTATTTGATGCTTTATGATCAGGTCGGCGCATGGCGGCGTTTTGCCATAATGGGCACATGGTTCAAGCGATACGTATATAACAGACCGCGTTAACAGTTCGGCAGCGTTATCAAACTTTTCAAAAACCTGGTTAACAGCGTTTATCTCGGCATGTGCACCACCGTAATTTTTATGATACCCCTCTCCTATTATTAGATCGTCGCAGACGATGACGGCGCCCACCATTGGGTTGGGGCTAACATTTCCCAACCCCAGTTCAGCCAGCTCAATGCAGCGCCGCATATATTTTTCGTGGTGCACCATGCTGCAAAAGTAGCTTTTATGTTACTTTGTTGCATGAAAACCATCGGGGATGTTTTTATCGCCTATAAAAAAGCGCTTCATGATCTATATGGAACCAATGAAGCGGAAGCTATTACCCTAATAGCCATTGCCGAAGTATGCGGTTTTTCAAACGCCAGGATCAAGGCGTTTCCCGAGCTGGAACTAACAAGTGAGCAATCAGAAAAGTTAAATGAACTATTAGATCAGCTGAAAACAGGAAAGCCCATACAATATATCCTGGGCAAAACGGAATTTTACGGACTGCCTTTTAACGTTAACCCATCCGTACTGATCCCGCGGCCGGAAACAGAGGAGCTGGTGGAATCGGTGATCTCGTCCGTAGGCAGTGGGCAGTGGGCAGTTGACAGTATGCTGGATATCGGAACGGGCAGTGGCTGCATCGCGATCAGCTTGAAAAAGCATCTGCCCAATGCAAAGGTTTCGGCTATTGACGTATCAGCGAAAGCTTTAAAAACAGCAAAAGAAAATGCTGAGCTCAATGAGGTAGAAATCGATTTTATTGAGGCTGATATATTAGATTATAAATTCGAAATTGAACATCCGAAATTCGAAATCATTATAAGCAATCCCCCATACGTTACCCTGCACGATAAAACAAAGATGCATATCAATGTAACCGATTTTGAGCCTCATACCGCGCTTTTTGTCCCGGAGAATGATCCATTGGTGTTTTATAAAGCCATCGCCGATTTCGCCATACAGAATTTGCAGCCAAACGGCTTATTGTTTTTCGAGATCAATGAAAGCTATGGCGAACAAATTGTTGAACTATTAAATGACAAAGGCTTTAAAAATATTGAATTGAGAAAAGACATGAGCGGCAGGGACAGGATGATAAGGGCCTCTGAACCCTGATTTATGCGATTTAAGGATGCACATGATTATTTGACCGACAATAAATTCGAAATTGAACATCCGAAATCCGAAATTCGTTAGCTTCTCGGGTGAAACTGAATAATGGTTCCTTTTAAATATTCTCTGTCGAGGTGGGTATAGATCTCGGTTGTGGTGATGCTTTCATGGCCCAGCATTTCCTGCACGGCGCGCAGGTCGGCGCCGCCTTCAACCAGGTGTGTTGCAAATGAATGTCTTAAAGTGTGCGGGCTAATGGTCTTTTTTATCCCCGCCAATTCGGCCAGCTGTTTGATCAGCATAAAAATATAAACCCTGCTCAACCCCGATCCCCTGCGGTTTAAAAAAACGATGTCTTCCTGGCCTTTTTTTACCGGAATATGCACCCGGATATTTTCGATCCAGAGCTTTAATGCTTTGATCGCCGATGCACCTATTGGAACCAGCCGCTCCTTGCTGCCCTTCCCAACCACCTTTATAAATTCGATATCAAGGTACAGGTTTGATAATTTTAAGCCGGTTAATTCAGATACGCGAAGCCCGCAGCCATACAACACTTCGATTATGGCCTTATTGCGGCCCCCTTCCGGCCTGGAAACGTCAATGGCGCCGATCAACTTGTCAATATCGTTTATACTCAACGTATCCGGCAGCTTTCTTTGAATTTTCGGAGCTTCGAGCAGTTCGGAGGGGTCGGTTTTTATCATATCCTCCATCAGCAGGTATTTATAAAACGCTTTAATGCCCGACAGTATCCTGGCTTGCGAGGATGGTATCATGCCCAGGTCGCTGGCCCATACGATAAACTGACGCAAATGAACCAAAGTAATATTTTCGGGGCTTAGCTTAACCGGTTGAATATCGGCAAACTGGTATAGCTTTTCAATGTCCCGGCTGTAGGCCTCGATAGAATTTTCGGAAAGCGACCTCTCTAACTTTAAGTAAGCCCGGAAACCTTTTATTGCCGATCGCCAATCCAATGGTTTTTTTAACTAAGTTTGAACTGATGAAGATACAAATTATTAACGGGCCAAATTTAAATCTCCTCGGCGTACGCGAGAAATCAATTTACGGCGATACCGGTTTTGAAACGTACCTTGCCAGCCTGCGCGAGCGGTATGCAAACATTGACGTCGAATATTATCAAAGTAATGTAGAGGGTGAGATCATCAACAAATTGCACGAAATTGGGTTTAAATACGATGGGGTTGTGTTAAACGCGGGCGCTTATACGCATACCTCGGTCGCTATCGCCGATGCCATTGCCGCTGTCAATTCGCCTGTTGTCGAGGTGCACATTTCCAACGTGTATAAACGTGAAGAATTCAGGCATACCTCTTTACTGGCCGCGAATTGCAAAGGGGTGATCACCGGTTTTGGTATGGATTCGTACCGTTTAGCTATCGAAGCCTTGTTAATGACGAAATAATATTCCTTTTACTTGCAATATGTACAGATTAGCGAAATCGTCAATTCTGATCGTTTTAACCGCACTCCTTTCGTTTGCGGCGGTGAACAGTTTCGCGCAATCGCAAAATAAAAAAGAAGTAACAAAAAAACGCGCGCAAGCGCGGCTTGCCATGCGCAGACGCGACTCATCGTTACGCTCGCTTAATAAATCGGACACGTCGGTAAATAGCCTGTTGCAGCGCATAGAGCAGTATACCACTACATTTAACCAAATAAAAAACAACCTGTCGAAAGGGTTGGACACTTTTGAAATAAGCCGGCAGCTGCCGCCGGTTATCAAGCGTATAGACCGGATCAGCAATATATCCGAAGCCAATAAATCGGGGACGCTGCGGTATTTGTTTGTTTTAAGAGATAACCTCGACCGGGCCCAGGACGACCTGGAAAATTGGCAATCGGACCTGGATGAGCTGAACACAAAACTCACACAGAATGAACATGACTTGCTTAAGTTCCCCAAGGACACCCTGATGAAAGCCAGCCCTTCCGACAGCCTGTTAAGAAATGCTTTTTTCATTCACCGGCGGGACATAGCGCGATTATGGCGAATGCTCGATTCCGTTAACCGGCGCAACCTGTTGAAAATTAATATTTTACAGGACAAGGTTTCGGTAGCTTACACGAAAACACTTGATGAAACGGACCAGATCGACACCAAAATAAAAGACTTTGCTATGAAGGCGGTCTCGGGCGAATCTGATTATATATGGCAGCCGGATCCTCAATATAACGATCTCCATTCGGCGGTTAAGCGTACAGTAAAGCTTAACACCCTGCTGTTTAACTTTTTTATTAAAAATGCGTCAGTTGTTCATTTGATCGCCTTTGTGTTTTTTATCCTGATCTTCACATGGATATTGTTCAGCCGGTCGATAGCGTTAAAAAACCAGGAAAACCTGGCGGTGGTGACCACGGAGGCGCCCTATTTATATGAAAATCCCATCGTTTCGCCGTTACTGGTAACCACGGCAATTATCCCGTATTTTTATACACACCCGCCTACTATTTTCCTTGAGGCCCTGCTTTTGATCTCCGTTATATTATCACTTGCCCTTGTCAGGAAGCATGTGCCTTCATCAGCGAAAAATTTCCTTGCGGTTTTATTCATCCTGGCGACGTGTTACGCGGTAAGCAATCTGTTTATCGAACTTTCAAATGCCGACAGGTATTTCGTTCTGCTGCTAAGCATCCTATCAACAGTCGCGGGGGCGTGGTTTTATAAAAAAGTAAAAGCGTCGCCGGATGATCATCTGCAAAATACCGCCATAGCGCTGAAGTTGTTTATCGCACTGCAAATTTTGTCGATATTATTAAATATAACCGGCAGATTCAGTTTGGCTAAAATCATTGGGGTAACGGCTGTTTTTAATTTATGGCAGCTGGTGATCTTTTACCTGGTGATAAAAATTATTATCCAGGGATTGTTTTTGCATTTCCAGATCAAAAAAGGGAGTAATAGCTTTATCAACTGGCTTGATTATGATCTTGTCCGGAAGAAATTCACCAACTCGCTCATCGTGGGTGCTACCCTGCTTTGGTTGTTTTCGCTGATGCAAAACCTGGGCATCGACGACTGGGCCCACGACTATGTTTCGGATATTTTAGACCAATCCCGCGCCATAGGCGGCGCTACTTTTACCTTTGGTGGGTTTGTGATCTTTGTACTGGTGATCTGGCTATCGTCGCTCGCATCTAAACTTATCAGCTACCTGTATGATGTTTCGGCGCAACGCGTAACCGATCTTTCTGTGTTAAAGCGTAAAAACCGAACATCCGTCATCATTATCAAAATAGCCATATTCACCGCTGGCTTTTTGCTGGCGGTGGCTGCGTCCAATTTTCCGCTGGATAAACTGACCATTATTATCAGCGCGTTCGGCGTGGGTATTGGCTTTGGCCTGCAAAACATTGTGAACAACCTGGTTTCGGGGCTGATACTGGCATTTGAAAAGCCGATCAACATTGGCGACATTATCGAGGTGGACGGCCACATGGGAACGATGAAGGAAATTGGCATACGATCGAGCAAGGTCGTGACCGGCGACGGCTCGGAAGTAATTATACCTAACGGTGATTTTATTTCGCACCAGGTTGTAAACTGGACCTTGAGCAATAACAACCGGCAAACTGAACTGCGTATAATAACAGCTTACGGGATTGACATTAACAAAGTTAAAGACCTGCTAAAAAATCTTTTATCAAACAGGGATGACATTATGAATGACCCTGCCCCTGCCGTTTTGGTAAATAACGTAACCGAAAGCGCCGTTGAATTTAAAGTTCTTTTCTGGGTGGCTGATATTGCTACCACAGGATCGATGAAGAGCTCGGTATTAACCCAGATCCACCAGGTGCTTGCCACCGAAGGAATACCATTACCTGCCACGCAGAAAAATGTTTACCTGCATTTTCCGGAAGGGGTGCCATTAGCTCCTCCGGGTAAAGACGACGATCCTAAACAAACTCCCGGGGATCCAAATCGGTAAAATATTTTTTCTTTCCGACAAAGAAAGCCCAAACAATGCTGCCGCGGTAAAGTCCGCTTAACTTATAATTTGACCGGACTTTTGGCCCCAGGGACTGTTGCACTTTTCTTTTAAACAAGCTTAATACAAAGTTTTGGTGCGCCCGGCTTACGGCCCAGGCATCGCGGCGCTTGCCCTCGCCTAAGAACCGGAATATTGCTATCAGGTCCATACATATCCGTACGGGAATAATGAAAAGCGCCCGCCATACCGGCAGGTTATTTTGCAGCAGCAACAGGTTATTGCGAAAGTTGAGGAAGGTTTTGAACGGATTTTCCACGTTGAGCGTACCACCGCCTAAATGAAACACTTCCGATTCGGCGCAGTACATTATTTTATAGCCCTTGTTTTTCAGGCGCCAGCACAGATCGATCTCTTCCATGTGGGCGAAAAAGCGGTCGTCAAAGCCGCCGGCCTCATCCCAGCAGTGTTTTTTTATAAACATTGCGGCGCCGGTTGCCCAAAACACTTCGCCCGACCGCTGATACTGCCCGGTATCTTTTTCGGTTTCATAAAATATGCGCCCGCGGCAAAACATATAGCCATAGCAATCGATAAAGCCGCCGGCAGCCCCGGCATGTTCGAAATAGTCTCTTTGGATGAACGATCTGATTTTGGGGGCCGCTGCGGCTATCAGCGGATCGCTTTCCATTAAATTGATCACAGGCGCAATCCAACCGGGGAATACTTCTACGTCTGAATTCAATAAAATATAATAGTCAGCCTCAACCTGGCCCAATACCCGGTTATAACCGCCGGTAAACCCATAGTTTTGGTCGTTTTGGATGATCTTTATCGATGGATAAGCTTGTTTGATGAAGTCCACTGAACCGTCTGTGGAAGCATTATCGCCGATAATGATCTCGAGGTTGGGCCATACGGATGACATAACTGATGGCAGAAATTGGCGCAGGTGTTTTATACCGTTCCAGTTTAATATAACTACGGCAACTTTCGGGATTTGGTTCATTGGTTCACTGGTTCATTAGTTCATTGGATAGTCAAGTGCGTTTGTCGATTTCATTGTATGCTTATTATCGAGTGAACAAACAAACTAATGCACGTCCTCCGGTTTAATTTTCCATCTCCGGTGAGACCATAACCAGTACTCGGGCTTCTCCCTTATCATCGATTCAAGATGTTTTACGTGAGCTTCTGTAATTTCGTATGGCCTGGTTTGCGCAGGCTCATCAAATAAAGGTATAATAGTAGCCGAATAATAACCTCTTTTTAACACATTGATCTGGTAAAATACCACCACGCTATCCACCACTTTTGTTAATTTTTCAACGCCCAGAAACACAGCAGTAGGCTGATTAAGAAAGGTTGTGAAATACCTGGAATCCTCCCGCACCGGGGCCTGATCGGACGCAAATACCGCAAAGAACAGTTGATCTTTATACTCGATCATCTTACGCAGTGTTTGCTTCATGGAAATCATTTCGGAGCCGAACCGCGACCGGGTCCGGTTAAAAAAATCGGTAAAAACCTTGTTTGATTGAGGTTTATATACGATCAATCTTTTTTTATCGGTAGTAAAGCCAAAACGTAAACAGGCTAGTTCCCAGTTGCCATAGTGCGCCGTAACAGCCAGTATACATTTACCCCGGTTAAAATATTGCTGTACCAATTCGGGGTTTGTTACCGTCATTCTCTTTTTTACTTCTTTCGCCGGCATACTGACAGATTTGATGGTTTCCATCGCCAGGTCGGCCATATATTTAAAATATTTTTTTTCGATAATTCTGCGCTCGCCTTCCGATTTCTCGGGGAAAGAATTTCGCAGGTTTTGCCGCACGACACTGCGGCGATAACCGGTTACGTAATAAAGAAAAAAAAACAAAACATCAGCCACCAGGTATAAAACCCAAAAGGGTAATAACGACAATAGGTATAAAAAAAAAGTACCTATCCTTGAAAGCATCTTTTTATCATTAATTTGGGGCAATTTTAGCTGCAAACATAAAATATATGATTGAAAAAGGTGCTGTATTTCCGATGTTTTATCTTCCGCCTATAGCCTGGTTTGCAAAAATAAATACATATAAGCCGGTGATCCTTATCGAGAAAGAAGAGCATTTTCCGAAGCAAACTTATCGCAACCGGACTAACATCGCTTCACCGGACGGCGTGCTGGCGTTGACGGTACCGGTTATAAAAGGATCAAAAAATCATACCAAAGTTAAAGACGTTAAAATAAGCTACGACTTTAACTGGCAGCGCCTGCACTGGCAAAGCCTGCAAACCTGTTACCGGCGCTCGGCTTATTTTGAGTATTACGAAGATGACCTGGCGCCGTTCTACGAAAAGAAATACGACTACCTGTTTGACTATAACGAGCACCTGCTGCGATTTATACTGCAGGCGATTAAACTGGCGGTTGAGCTTACTTTTACAAATACCTACGAGGCCGTATACCCTTCGCTGGAAGATTTAAGGGATACCATTCATCCCAAAAGGCAACTTAATGCGGATCAAAAAACTTATTACCAGGTTTTTGAAGAGCGCAATGGCTTTTTAAAAAATTTAAGTATCGTGGATCTGCTTTTTAACCAGGGACCGCACACGATCAATTACCTGTAAGGCCATGACCACACCTTTAGAATCCTATTATCTTAATAAACCAGAGCCCTACCGAAGCTGCCTGCTGGCGCTTAAGGACATTATATTGTCCAGCAATCCCGGCATTGTGCACGAACGAAAGTTTCAAATTCCTTTTTTTACTTATAGGGATAAAAAGATAGGCTATCTGTGGCTCGACCGCAAAAAGGTTAAAATCGGTTTTTGTCTCGATAAAAGTTTGCAGGAAACAGTTAACGGCATTAAACCGAAAGATGTGTACGAGTCGATGCAAATTGACCCTAACGCTGATATCCCTATCGATATCATCCTTCCAAAACTTCGCTACTACATCAACAGGATCGACAATATTTAAGCAGCCGGCCTAAAGGATTTTGTATTGCAACAATAATGTGACAATTGTGAGAATAAACAACGTTGTACCTTTGCTCAAATTAAAGTTCACTGCTTAAAAATGCCGGTAGTTAAAACAGCTAAACTATATTTCTTCTTTGCTGTACTGGTTTTTGTTGCAAAGCCATTTCTTGGTTTCAGCATGTTTAGCCGTGTGAACCCGCCTGGCACAGAAAACATTTTTGTTAAGGCATTTACCAAACGCAAACAGGAATATGTTGAGGACAGCAATTTTGACGTCAATGTTATCCAGGATAAGTTAGCCGACCCGGTTAGACAACTGTTTTTACGATTCTCGCATTTTTTAAATATTCTTTTTCCTGTCGTTTTTGGCTTTTCAGGTTCACTCACGAAAGATTTGCTGGACAGAACTGCATTAAAACCGGCGCCATGCCGGCAAACCTACCTGGTTAACGGCAAGTTAATTATTTAATATTCCCGGGATAACTGCGTCCGCAGTTTTAGTAAGTCGCTATAACCAATTATCAGCGTTTAATATTTATTTCAATAATTTTCTCGAAACTCAAATGTTAAGTTTTAAAACATGCCTGTGTATGATACTGCTGGCCGCGGCAATGGGAGCGCATGCACAGCAGCCAATTACATTAAAACAACTATTAAACCGCGTTGACGAAAAAGCACCGACATTGCTCACAGATTCGGCGGCTATACTGGTGCGCCAGGCGCAGGCGGCCGAGGTGCGCAGCAACTGGCTGCCCAACCTGCGGTTAAACTACCAGGCCGACATCGGCTCGAGCAATAATGTGATCGGGCCGTATTTTGGCTTTGGTATTGTGCCATCAAGCTCCAGCGGTATACATAGCTCCAATATCACCACCGCGGCATCGACCAACCTGGGCATAGCGGCGCTGGACTGGGAAATTTACAATTTCGGCGCTTATCACGCCGCCAATATGGTCGCCAGTTCTGACGTCACGGTTCAGCAGAATCAATATGCGCAATCAAAATATAACCTCCAGGCCTTTACAATCAGCAATTATTTACAATTGCTGCGGCTGCAGGATTTTGCAGGGATACAATACCGCAATATCAGGCGCAGCCAGGAAATACTCCGCTCCGTACGGTCACTTGCCAAAAGCGGCGTTAAAGCAGGTGTGGATACCAGCATAGCCGATGCGGAACTATCAAAAGCGCGATTAAATTATATCGAACTCAACAACCAGCTGAAACAGGTGCAGCTGCAGCTGTCAGCAGTTAGCGGCATCCCCTACCAATCCATCGTTCCGGATACCACAGCTGAGGTTACGCTGATCAACCAGCCAAACGCCTACCTGTTTGCGCCCGACACGGCCAACCATCCGCTTATCAACTATTACAAATCGCTGTATCAAAACAGTTTGCAACGCGAGGAGCTGGTAAAAAAGGCGTATAACCCGAAAATATCCCTCGAGGCGGCTACCTGGGCGCGCGGATCAAGCATCAGTCCCAGTGACCAGTATAACAGTCTGTCGACGGGTTATGGATTTCAGCGAAGCGATTATCTCGTGGGTTTGGGGATATCCTATAATTTGTTCGATCTGCGACGCAGGCATTTGAAATTACAAACGCAAAAAGCCAATACTGATTATGCGGCGAAAAAATTGCAGGAACAGCAACAGCTGCTTTCCATCAGCGCAAGCCAGGCAGATGTTGAGATGCAAACCGCGCTAAATCGTTTACAGGAAATTCCTAATCAGCTTAAGGCGGCCAATGCCAGCTACCGGCAGCAGCTTTCGCTATACCGCAACGGGCTGTCGAACATCATGGACCTGGATGCAGCCTTAAATATTCTTTACCGCGCCGAAACTGATTATATGCAGGCAAAGTACGATTACTCGAACGCGCTGTTCCAGAAAGCCATTACCGAAAATAAGGTGAACAATATTTTAACCCTATTAAAATAATAAACTATGTCAATGGTAACAACCGCACTGAAAAGGCCGATCACGGTGATCGTGATAACGATGAGCCTTTTAATATTCGCAGTGCTCGGTGCAATCAATATACCGATCGATATTTTTCCGAGGCTCAACCTGCCCACCATTTATATTATCGAATCGTATGGCGGCATGTCGCCACAGCAAATGGAAGGTTTTTTTTCTACGCGTATGCAGGACCAGTTCCTGTATATCAATGGCGTAAAAACTATCACCAGTAAAAACATCACCGGTTTAACGCTCATCAAACTGTCATTTTACGAAAGCACTAATATGGCCGAGGCATCGGCAGAAGTAGCGCTGCAGGTTAACCGCGCCATGAAGTTTTTTCCCCCGGGCGCCCTGCCGCCGCAGGTTATACGGTTCGACGCCTCATCGTTGCCGGTGGGCGAGCTCGTATTGTCGGCAAAAGACCGGAAGTTAAAAGACATTTATGATATGGCAACCACGCGCGTAAGGCCGTTGTTTGCATCGGTGCCCGGATTATCGGCGCCGCCGCCGTTCGGGGCCAACTCGCGTTCAATTGTTTTAAGCGTGGATCCTAACAAGCTACGCAGTTATGATCTGACCGCCGACGAGGTGGTTGATGCGGTGGCGAAGTTTAATGTGATGTCGCCTTCGGGGTATTTGCGATTGAACAACACCATGTTCACAACTACGGTAAATACATTGGAAAAAAAGGCCGAAGACTTTGGCAACATTCCTGTAAAAACACAAAAAGGAGTCCCTGTTTTTGTAAAGGACGTAGCCAGGGTAACAGATGCCGCCGACGTTACCGTGGACTATGCGCTTATTAACGGTAAGCGTTCCGTTTATATCCCGGTTATAAAAACAGCAGATGCTTCCACATGGTCGGTGGTGCAGGACCTGAAAAAGAAAATACCCGAGATGCAAAGCCTGCTGCCCGACGATGTAAAAGTGTCGTACGAGTTTGACCAGTCTGTATTTGTGGCAAACGCTGTAAAGAGCCTGATGACCGAGGGCGGCCTGGGCGCCCTGCTCACCGGGTTAATGGTATTACTTTTTCTCCGGGACCTGCGCAGCAGCCTGATCGTGGTGATCACTATCCCGGTATCGATATTGATCGGCGTTTTACTGCTGAGCTTATGCGGACAAACCATCAATATTATGACGTTGAGCGGCCTGGCGCTGGCAATTGGAATTTTAGTCGACCAGGCAACGGTCACGATCGAAAACATACACCAGCACCTGGAAATGGGAAAATCGAAACGCCTGGCAATTTACGACGCCTGCGAAGAAATATCGTTTCCGCTGCTGCTGATATTACTATGTATCCTTGCGGTGTTTGCGCCATCATTCCTGATGAACGGCGTACCGAAGGCTATGTTTTTACCGCTGTCATTGTCGATCGGTTTAACCATGATCGTATCGTATATATTGGCGCAGACGTTAGTGCCTATATTAAGCAACTGGATGATAAAACCTGAACGTTACCAGCATTACCACCACGATAAAATACATGCGCACGCCGGCCATGCATTGGATGAGCAGGAAGAAGCGCAGATAAACAGCCACTTGAAAGAGGAATATAGCCACCCGGAGCAAAATGACTTTTTTGAAAAAGTAAAAATAAGGTTCATCGGCATCCTAACCCGCCTTATGCCGCGCAAAAAAATCATCATAGTCACTTACCTGGTAAGCATGTTTATACTCGCGGGCCTTTGCTTTGTGTTTATCGGTAAGGATATGATGCCCAAAATAAATAACGGCCAGTTCCAGATCCGTATCAAAGAGCCGGAAGGCACCCGGTTGGAAAGAACAGAGGATGCATTAAAGCAGGTATTAAAAGTTATCGATAAAACGGTTGAGCATCATGTATCCATTACTTCGGCTTATGTTGGCCTGGTGCCAAGCAGTTATGGCACCAGCAACCTGTATGTTTTTAACACCGGTACAAATGAAGCCGTATTGCAGGTTGAGCTCGACGAAAACTATAAGGTGAATACCGATGAATTAAAGGATGCCCTCCGAAAAAACATCGCTTACGCTTTGCCAGGTGTGCGGATAACGTTTGAGCCGATCGACTTAACGGAAAAGATCATGAGCCAGGGCGCATCAAGTCCCATCGAAGTTCGGGTGGCTGGAAAAGACATGTCGCAGATTGAAAATTATGCGAATAAGCTTGTCGGCAAATTAAAAGGTATCAGTTACTTAAGGGATGTGCAAATAGCACAGCCACTGAAGGTACCTGTAATTGCGATCACGCTCGACAGGCTTAAAGTGGCGCAATTTGGATTGAATGTTACTGATATAGGCCGCTCTGTTACTGCCAGCACTTCATCGAGCCGCTTTACGGAAAAAAACCAGTGGCTGGATGAAAAAGTGGCGTACACTTACCAGGTACAGGTGGAAATACCCGAATATGCAATGAATACGATGGATGAACTGAAAGAAATTCCTTTGTTGAAAGGACGAAGCAGCCCTACCCTTGCGGATGTGGCAGATTTTAAAATTATTTATCAGCCGGGCGAATATGACCGGACAGGGCCAAGGAGATTTATAACCGTTAGCGCTAATATTTATAAAAAAGACCTGGGTACGGCAACTGCCGCGGTACAAGATGCTTTAAAATCGATTGGCGCCCCACCAAAAGGTTTGCTTGCCGAGGTGAAAGGGATGTCGAGTTTATTGACAGATACTTTGAGCAGCCTTCAAAACGGTTTGCTATTTGCCATACTGGTTATATTTTTACTTCTGGCAGCTAATTATCAATCATTTAAACTGTCGTTAACTGTCCTTGTTACTATTCCGGCTGTAATATTGGGTTCGTTAGTTGCCTTATTGCTGACGGGATCGACGCTTAATTTACAGTCGTATATGGGCATGATCATGAGTACCGGTGTATCGGTAGCCAACGCGATATTGATCGTCACCACCGGCGAAAGCCTGCGCCTGGAGTTTCGTGATTCGACGCGGGCTGCAATAACCAGTGCGTCTGTAAGATTAAGGCCGATACTGATGACCAGTTTTGCTATGATAGCCGGTATGATACCCATGGCTTCGGGAATGGGCGAAGCCGGCGAGCAAAGCGCGCCTTTGGGACGGGCTGTGATCGGCGGACTATTCGCTTCTACCCTCGCCGCCTTATTTATATTACCGATGGTATTTGCCTGGGTGCAGAAAAAAACCACCTATGTTTCACCATCATTAATGCCAATTGAAACAACCGAACCCGCCATTTAAACGAACGAGAAATGAAATACAGATCATATTTATTTATAACCGCAACCGCTTTATTTGCGGCCTGCTCTGGAAACCAAAAACCGGTTGACCTGACCGTGCAATCCAAACAAAACGCCAATAAATACCCGCTGGGTGAAGTGGCCGAAAAATCCCTGTCAACATCTGCAAAGCTGCCCGGGCAACTTGTTCCATTTAACGAGGTTAATTTATTTCCTAAAGTGAACGGGTTTGTAAAGCAGCTTTTCGTGGACCGGGGATCGATCGTAAAAAAAGGGCAGTTGCTGGTTATTTTGGAAGCGCCCGAAATGGAATCGCAGTTGCAGGCTGCTAATTCGCAGTATTTACAGGCCCAGGCGGATGCCCAGGCCAGCAAGGAAAAATACGAGCGGTTAAAGGAAGCGGCAAAGGAGCCGGGCTCGGTTTCGCCATTAGACCTTGACAATGCCAGTTCGCAGATGAAAGCCGCCGAAGCCAGAGCTCAATCGCAGCGTTCCAACGTCCAGGCGGTTAAAACAATGCTTGGTTATTTGCGCATTTATGCGCCGTTTGACGGTATGATCATCCAGCGGAATGTGTCGCCCGGCGCGCTGGTCGCACCTGGCAAAGCGACCGACCAGCCCATGCTAATATTGCAGGACATTCATAAAATGCGCCTCACGGTAGATATTCCCGAAAACTATGTAGACAAAGTGGATCTGACGAAACCCGTATCGTTTACTTTTAACGCCATGCCGGGGCAGGTACACACCGCGAGGATCAGCCGTTCGGCAAATGCGCTGGGCAGCATGCGGTCGGAAGCTATCGAAATAGATGTACTAAATATAAACGGCCAATTGAAACCCGGGATGTACGCCGAAGTGAGCATCCCTATGCTTTCGGGAGCCAAATCCCTGCTTGTGCCCAATGGCGCTATTGTCCGGTCGACCGAAAGGGAATATGTGATAGCGGCAAGAGACGGCAAAGCAAATCTTGTCGACATCAAAGAAGGCCTGGTGAGCAACGATTCGACCGAGGTGTTTGGCAAACTTAAGGCCGGCGATAAAATAATTTTGCACCCGTCCGACGAGATAAAACAAGATGATCCTGTGCAATAACTAAGAAGTTTATACCTGTGATGAAGACCGGATCGCGTTAAGCGACCGGTTTTTCTGTTTTTATGGTTCTAATAATCAATCGATTACAATTTATGTAAGTATTTTTTTAATAAAAAACTTGGAAGTGACTTTATACCATGTACCTTTACACTACTAAATCGGTAGACATTATAGATTATTTATGAAATGAACACACGTACACATCAGCCTTACTTTACTTTTTCGTTTTGTTGTTTCCGGGCAATGGCAAGTTCTGCCGCCGGATATTGTTGCTGACCGCATCTTCACAACCATCCTACCATCCAATCAATTTTTTTACTTCTAAAATTCACAAATGAAATTACTCTACTTATTCAGAACACTCTTCGTGGTAACCCTACTCTTGGCGGCGTTAACCACACAAGCGCAGCATCCCGATAGCTATCGGGATGACGAGCTACTTAACCTGCTGATCAAAAAAAATGTATTAAGCCAAAAAGAAGCCGACTCCCTCCGGGCTGAGCTTGCTGTAAAACAGCAGGCTAAAAAAGATAAGGAAAACCAGCATGGGATCACTATCGGCAGCAGGGCCCTGCAGATAAGCGGCCTGCTGCAAACAGAATATGAAGGCTTTGAGCAAACCGGTGTCACTAACACCTTTCTTCTTCACCGGGCCAGGCTTGATGTCAAGGGAGATATCAACGACAACTGGAATTACGAGGTTTATACGGAGTTTGCCGCTACCACCAAATTACTGGATGCTTATACCACCTATAAGATCGCTGATTGGTTAAAATTTACGGCAGGCCAGTTCAAGGTCCCTTTTTCGCTCGAAAGCCTTATCGCGGACAGTCAGCTGGAATTTATCGACCGGACGCAGGTGGTGAATGCCCTGGCCGGAAGATCGACGGATGTAATTGGCAACCAAAATGGACGAGACATCGGTATCCAAGTAAATGGCAGCTTCGCTAAGCTGGATGATCATTACCTGTTTGACTACACCTTCGGGGTTTTCAATGGTGCGGGCTATGACGTGACCACCGACAATAATAATCGAAAAGATATAACCGGAAGATTCACGGTGCACCCCGTTAAAAACTTATCGATATCCGGAAATTTTTATAACGGCGTCGGATTCTACGGCACACCGGCAAAAAACCAAAAACGTAACCGCGGCGGCTTTGATGCGCGATACGTCGCTGGCGGACTATCCTTACAGGCGGAATACGATAAAGGCACCGACGGCGCTGTAAAAAGAGATGGGTGGTATGCCCAGGCGGCTTTTTTTGTATTACCAAAAACACTGGAACTAGCTGCCAGGTACGATACTTATGATCCCAATAAAATTGTGAAAACCGTCCATGCTCAAATTTACACCGGTGGCATAAATTATTTCTTCAATCCGTGGGCCAGGCTGTCTATCGATTATCTGGCACGGCACGAGGAAGCTACCCAAATCAAGAATGACGTATTTGAAGCCCAGCTTCAACTCACCTTTTAACATCTTTCATATGAAAAGTATATTATTTAAACAACGAACGCTGATAGCTGCATTGAGTGTGATCATTATCCTGGTAACAGCAACTTCTTTTGTTGACCGGAGCAGAAAAACCACATCTGGTGATGACCTTGAAGGAACGATCAGCATATCCGGGGCCTTTGCCTTATACCCTATCACGGTAAAATGGGCCAGTGAATTCAAAAAACTCCATCCTAAGGTGGTATTTAATATTTCGGCCGGGGGAGCGGGCAAGGGTATTACCGATGCGCTGTCAGGGTTAGTTGACATCGGTCTGGCTTCGCGCGACATTGACCCGAGCGAGGTTAAAAAAGGCGCTTATACCGTTTATGTAACCAAGGACGCGGTGGTGCCGACATTTAACACCGGTAATCCGAACGCGGCGGCGTTATTGGCAAAAGGTGTAAAAAAGGACCAGTTTGCCAGCGTATTTGTTACGGCGAGCATCAAAAACTGGAAGCAGCTGGGCGGTAAGGCGTCCGTACCTATCCATGTTTACACCCGCTCGGACGCGGCCGGCGCCGGTGAAACGTGGGCCAAATACCTGGGAAAGAAACAGGAAGACCTGCTGGGTGTGGGCGTATACGGCGACCCCGGCTTGGCCCAGGCTGTTAAAAAAGATCCGACTGCAATCGGGTACAATAATTTAGAATACCTGTATGACCTGAAAACACGCAAACAGGTTGAAGGCGTGCACGTATTGCCGATCGATGTAAACGGCAACGGCAAAATAGACGCCAGTGAAAGTTTTTATAATACTATCGATGAATTAACCGCCGCTATCGCCGACGGCAGGTACCCTTCTCCCCCGGCCCGCAACCTTGGATTTTTATTTAAAGGGAAACCCAGGAAAAAAGAGCTCGTCGCGTTTGTCAAATATGTTTTGACTGCCGGGCAACAATACGTCGGCGAAAGCGGCTATATCCCGCTTTCAAAAACCAAACTGCAGGAAGAATTAAAAAAGGTTGAGTGAGCATATGCAAAAATTCAGACTGCTAAAGGATAAAATACTGTATAAGCTGATGCTGGTGTTTACACTGGCATCAGCTTCCTTAATATTGGTTATCGGCATCGGACTGTATCAACGGTCTATCCCGCTTTTGCAAAGTTCATCCTGGACCCAGCTTTTAACCTCGGATACATGGAAACCGCTCAAAGGATTGTTCGGATTTTATCCGTTCATTATGGGGACGCTTTGGGTGACGGGTATTGCCATTGTTATTGCGCTTCCGCTTTGTTTGCTGGTGGCGTTGTATCTTACCGAGTACGCGCCTGCACGCATTAGAAATATACTGAACCCGCTGGTGAACTTACTTTCGGGGATCCCGCCCGTGATATTCGGTGTATGGGGCGTGCTGTTTATCATTCCTTTTATTCAAAAATTTGTGGCGCCCCATTTTGTAGATTATTCAACCGGCTACAGCGTACTGGCCGGCGGGATCGTTTTAGCGGTGATGATATTTCCGCTGATCGTAAGCATCATTACTGAAGTGTTCAGAACTATTCCGCAGGATTTAAGGGATGCATCATTATCGCTGGGTGCAACGAAATGGGAGACCGTCAAAAAAGTCGTTCTGCGGAAAGCCTTTCCGGGGATCATTGCCGCAGTGGTGCTGGCGGTATCGCGGGCATTTGGCGAAACGATCGCCGTGCTGATGGTATGCGGCAACAATGCGGTGGCCCCGCATTCTGTTTTTGACCCCGGGTATCCGTTGCCGGCGCTGATCGCCAATAATTATGGCGAAATGATGTCGATCCCGCGTTACGACTCGGCGCTGATGTTTGCAGCCCTGCTCCTTTTCCTGATCATTTTATTATTCAATATTATTTCGAGGGTGATCTTATCCCGTTTAGAAAGCAGGCTGGCGGTATGAAAAGAAGAAAATTTGAAGAGCTATTTTTCAGGGTGCTGATGATCCTTGCAACAGTGATCGTGGCCGGCAGCTTTTTTGTGATCGTAGGGACCATCTTTATAAAGGGCTTCCGTTACATGAACCTGGATATGATCACCAAAACGCCGGGCGGCGGCTTTTACATTGGCAAGGAAGGCGGCGTGCTGAACGCCATTGTCGGGTCGGCTTATGTGGCCGGCGGCGCAACGCTGCTGGGGCTATTGATAAGCATACCGGTGGCTATATTTATCAACCTGTACATGAACGGCAAAAAGCTATGGCCCAATGTGCTGCGTTTGTGTTACGACGTGCTTTTTGGGATCCCATCGATCGTTTACGGCGCTTTCGGCTTTTTGATCATGGTGTACTTTGGACTAAGGGCGTCGCTGTTGGGCGGCATTATCGCGGTAACGCTGTTGGTGATCCCCATTATGGTGCGGGCGCTCGATGAAGTAATCCGCACCGTTCCGGGCGAGCTGCGCGACGCGGCGTTATCACTGGGCGCAACCCGTTGGGAAATGGCCAAAGTGGTTTTAAGGCAAATAAGGCCGGGTATTTTGACGGCGATATTATTATCGTTTGGCAGGGCCATCGGCGATGTGGCCTCGGTGCTGTTTACAGCAGGTTTCAGCGACAATGTACCCACCTCGCTACACCAACCGGCGGCTACGCTTCCGCTGGCTATCTTCTTCCAGTTGGGCAGCGCGGTCGATGAAGTACAGGGTCGCGGGTATGCGTCGGCACTTATCCTCACCATCATTGTATTGATCATCACTATCTTATCAGGAATACTGAGCAAGAAATTTTCAAAATATAAAGTTTAATGACGAAGACACCGCATATCAGCGTACAGCACTTAAATGTGCATATCGGCGACCAGCATATTTTAAAGGATATCAGCATCAACATTCGCGATAAAAAGGTAACGTCGATCATTGGGCCGTCGGGATGCGGGAAAACCACGCTGCTTAAATCGTTTAACAGGCTATTGGATAACACACCGGATGTAAAAATTACCGGCAAAGTGTTGGTGGACGGCGAAGACATCTACGACCCCAACGCCGAAGTGACCCATATCCGAAAAAAAATGGGGCTGCTTTCGCAACGGCCTTATCCCCTGCCCATGTCGATCTATGATAATGTGGCCTATGGTCCGCGTATTCACGGCCTGCGTAAAAAACCGGCGCTGGATGAATTGGTAGAGGAGCAATTAAAAGCCACGGGCTTATGGAACGAAGTTAAGGACCGGCTCAATACTTCTGCATCCCGACTATCTATCGGACAGCAGCAGCGGCTATGCCTGGCCAGGGGGCTTGCCGTAGGGCCGGAGATCATCCTGGGTGATGAATCCACATCGGCGCTCGACCCGCTTTCTACCTCGATTATCGAAGATCTTTTTATCAGCCTCAAAGAAAAATATTCCATCGTTTTGGTTACACATATTTTAAGGCAGGCGCGGCGAGTATCCGATTACATCATCTTTGTGTACATGGGCAGGATCGTCGAATTTGGTCCGACCGAGGAAGTTTTGCTGAATCCGAAGGAAGAGCTGACGCAGGAATATGTTAAAGGTTTTATTAGCTGAGGGTTAAATGACAGACGTTACCTCTTGAATGCATTGAATTTTAGAAGTATTGCACCTACGGCGCAATATTGTATACAAAATTATTTCTACCGACCTTTTGCTCCTGACGGAGCAACCCGATTATTATTATCGATGTTTTCGCTACCGACCTTTTGCTCCTGATGGAGCAAATTCCTGCGAAAGAGGAGCTGACCAGGAATATGTGAAAGGGTTTATTAGCTGATGGTTAAATGACAGACGTTAAACCTCCTGAATGCATCGAATTTAGAAGCATTGCACCTACGGCGCAATAATGTATATATAATTATTTCTACCGACCTTTTGCTCGTGACGGAGCAACCCGATTATTATTATCGATGTTTTTTCGCTACCGACCTTTTGCTCCTGACGGAGCAACCCGATTATTATTATCGATGTTTTCGCTACCGGCCTTTTGCTCCTGATGGAACAACCCGATTATTATTATCGATGTTTTCGCTACCGGCCTTTTGCTCCTGATGGAGCAAATCCCCAACTACTTTTATCGATGTTTTTGTTAACGACCTTTTGCTTCTGATGAAGCAAATTCTTTCGAAAGAGGAGCTGACCAGGAATATGTCAAAGGGTTTATCAGCTGATCCGAATCAAACAATTTCTTTTAGTTAGAATCACAAAGCCCATACGCTTAAATGACTAACACTACTGGATATCGGATTTCCGTTAGTGGTTAATTTACAGCGCCCCGTCGGGGCCAAAGGTCGGTAGATAATTTCCACAGCGATTTATCGTGCCGTAGGTACGAAACATGGACACTTGTTGTTTTCAAACATTCTATCGACATTCATGCGGGCGTTACAATTGATTTTATAACAATGGCAAATACTTTTACCCAAATCCATATCCAATGCGTGGTCGCTGTAAAATTTAGACAATCTATTATTGACCCGGGTTGGAAAGAACGTTTACAGCAATATATTACTGGCATAGTTCAAAACAGTAGCCATAAAATGATTGCAATAAACAGCATGCCTGATCACCTGCATCTTTTCTTTGGTTTCCGGCCAAATCAATCGCTTTCTGATTTGATGCGGGATGTTAAAGGCGAATCGTCCGAATGGATAAATAAAGAGAAGTTGACGCCCTCTATATTCAGATGGCAGGAAGGATACGGCGCTTTCTCTTATTCCCGCTCTCAAATTAAAACAGTTGCGGAATATATTGAAAATCAGGAAGAACACCATCGTAAAAAAACATTTCTGGAGGAATATAAAGATTTCCTAAATAGGTTCGAGGTGGAATATGATGAGCGATACATATTTAAATCTCTTGAATAACCGCTTTGCGAGGTATTGCACCTACGGCGCAATATTATATGTAATTATTTTTCTACCGACCTTTTGCTCCTGACGGAGCAAATTCCCGATTGTTTTATCGATGTTTTCGCTACCGACCTTTTGCTCCTGACGGGAGCAAATTCCCGATTGTTTTATCGATGTTTTCGCTACCGACCTCTTGCTCCTGACGGAGCAAATTCGCGCTACTGGCCTTTTGCTCCTGACGGAGCAATAACTGTATTGTCTAATTCAAAAAAACAGTATTTTTAACATTTAAGAATAAAAAATGTCTATTTTATTGGATTTATGGTTAATTTATTACAGAAATATATATTTTACTATCAAATACGATTAATAACCTCTGTTTTTGCCCAGTCGCTAACTAAAAATAACCTAATTTTGGTTAACTTACCGTATATTGCACCATTTATCATTAAAATGGGCTATAATTATCACCGGATTGTTATTAAAATAGGGTCGAATGTTTTGACCCGGCCGGATGGTTTGCCCGACCTGAAGCGGATAACCCACCTGGTTGAGCAGGTTGCCGAAATCAAGAAGCAGGGGAAAGAAATTGTTTTAGTTTCATCCGGCGCTGTAGCTTCGGGACGAAGCCTGATCCATATTTCAGAAAAAAACGATGCGGTTGCTACCCGGCAATTACTCGCTTCCATCGGCCAGGTTAAGCTGATCAATACCTACGCGCAATTGTTTGAAAAATTTGACATGCTGTGCTCCCAGGTATTGGTAACCAAAGAAGATTTCAGGGACAGGATGCATTACCTCAATATGAAAAATTGCCTGGAAATATTGCTGCAACACCAGGTGATCCCTATCGTAAACGAAAATGACGTAGTGTCGGTCACCGAGCTGATGTTTACCGACAATGATGAGCTGGCCGGCTTGATCGCAGCCATGTTAAACGCACAAGCGCTGATCGTATTAACCAATGTGGACGGCATCTACGACGGCGATCCCACGCTGGACAGCTCTAAGGTAGTTGAGGAGATCAGCGGTCCGGTGATCGATTTTTCTTCCTTTGTTTCGTCGGGCCGGTCGCAATTTGGTCGCGGAGGGATGATCACCAAGTCGACCATGGCGCAGAAAACGGCGCAGCTGGGTATCGCCGTCCATATTGCCAACGGTACCAAAGACCATATTTTAACCGACGTGTTAGAAAATAAAACCACCCACTCCTATTTTGTCCCTAATAAAAGCGCTTCGGGAAAAAAGAAGTGGATAGCGCATTCCGAACATTCGGCGACGGGAACCGTACAAATCAATGAAGGCGCCAAAGCCGTACTGACCTCGGGGAGAGCATCTAGCGTACTGCCGGTGGGGATCGTGAAAATTGTGTCCGGCTTTGAAATGGGGGAGATCATTAAGCTGGTGGACGAAGATAACAAACCGGTGGGCTTGGGCATAGCCGAATACGGCGCCGAAAAGGCGGCGGAGTGGCTGGGGCAAAAAAACAAAAAGCCTTTGGTGCATTATGATTATCTTTATCTACAATTCTGAGCAATTCCCTCTCTAATTTACGCTAATCCAGGCAAAATGAATTACACCGATTATTTTGAAAATGCCGCAGCCGCCAGCCGGAAAAAAGTTGATCCAGCCGTGATCGGCCTGGTTTTGAACGACCTGGCAGCGGCCGCGCTTTTGCAAACAGATAACCTGCTTCATGAGAATAAAAAAGATTTGGACAGAATGGATCCCGCTGATCCGAAATACGACCGCCTTGAGCTCACGCCCGAACGGATAAAAAATATAGGCCGGGAGCTGAATAATGTGGCGCAATTGAAAAGTCCGCTGGGGCACGTTCTTTCAGAGCAAACGATGCCGAATGGCCTGAATATCTCGAAAGTAAGAGTTCCCCTGGGTGTCATAGGCGTAATATACGAGGCTCGGCCCAACGTTACCTTTGATGTGTTTTCTCTTTGTTTCAAAACGGGCAATGTTTGTATTTTGAAAGGCGGCAGTGACGCGGACTTTTCGAACAGGGCCATCGTCGGTATTATTCACCAGGTGCTGGCCCAACATGATATCGATGCCGATTTCGTGACACTTTTACCGGCAGAGCGTGATGCCATTAATGCCTTACTGCATGCAACGAAGTATGTTGACGCCCTGATACCCAGAGGAAGCCGGGAATTAATAGACTATGTGCGAAATAACAGCAAAGTGCCGGTTATTGAAACCGGCGCCGGCATCGTTCATACCTACTTCGATGAGTTCGCCGAGCTGGAAATGGGCCGGAATATCATCGATAACGCGAAAACCCGCAGGGTCAGCGTTTGCAATGCGCTGGATTGCCTGATCATACACGATACCAGGCTAAGGGACCTTCCAAAACTAATCAAACCGCTGGCCGATAAGCATGTGGAGGTGTATGCCGACGATACCGCTTATATGATATTGGACGGCCATTACCCGGAAAAGCTGTTGAACCGCGCAGGCCCTGAACACTTTGGTACCGAGTTTTTATCGCTGAAGCTGGCGATTAAAACAGTCGACAACCTGGACGAGGCGCTGGAGCATATTGCGACCTACGGTTCAAAACACAGCGAGGCGATCATATCAGAGAACCCGGGAAACATTGAAACCTTTTTAAACCAGGTGGATGCTGCCGTGGTATATGTAAACACTTCGACCGCCTTTACCGACGGCGCGCAGTTTGGCCTGGGTGCGGAGATCGGGATCAGCACGCAAAAGCTGCACGCCCGCGGTCCGATGGGCTTGGAAGAGCTGTGCACCTATAAGTGGATCGTGCGGGGGAACGGGCAGATACGAACGCCGTAGTTGCTAATGGTTTGTTTCATGTCTGGTAAGTTTTACGATTTATATTTGCGATGATATCCGCAAGATATCGAGATCGGACATGACCATTGTAATCCTCGATTCTAGGTGCATTCAGAGGAAAAGCAATAACGGATCACAGCTACATGAATTAATCTATTTCACTGAAAAATAAGTCTCGCCATAGGTGACGTCATTTCTTGTAATACCCTGAACGACAACTTTGAAAAGGCCTGTAATATCGCTGCAATAAAAACTTAGTTGAATCGGTTTAGCCGATGAAATAACGCTTAGATGTTTCCAGAAAATGGTGGAAATGAGTTCTGGCTGTGATGGATTAACGATGGAGTAATCAGAGCCATAAAACTCCTTGCTGATGTTAATTCCTTGAAAATACATGCCAAAGCTTTCCTTGTTTTTAACTATCGGTACAATACATCCCATGTACCTGGTCATTCGGCCACGGATCATATAATATTGCCCCACCGTAGGTATGATATTATTTGCAAATCCTACATGATTGGGGCAATTGAAAATTCCAAACATACAGATATAATCACCGCACTCATTTTCAGTAGGCATCAGTGTGGCAGCTGAGCTGCTAGAATAGTTATTATCCTTTTTTGCCGTGATCTTTACTTCTTTTAAAGCAATGGTGTGATTTAACCCTTTAAGAACAAATTGATTATCACCAGCGGTCATCATAGAAGTGCTAGCTGGTAAATCTTTTACAAGCGAATCAGTTAATCTGGTGAAGGGGTCGTTTATATTGATTTTGTAGTCCGCAAGATCTTTCTCTAACAAAAGCAGCCGTACTTTTTTGCCTTCAGCTGTGGTGATTAGTGTATTGGGTAGTTCAAAATAGCCAGCTTTATCTGTTTTAATTGTGGATGTCAGTGAATCGGTCATTACCACAATTCTGACTGGCTTCTTCAACGGTTCTCCAAACCGGGTGACTTTTCCTGTCAACACCAGTTCCCGACTATTTTTGTTAGTATCGGCTGCCTTAATTTCCATCATTTCCTGCCATTTATATTTACGCCAGCCTTTAATCAGTAATATATTTTCGAGATAACGCCTGTCTTCTTCGCTTTTACCCATGTAATGTTCTTTCAATGGTAAAGTGCCAAGCTCTTGTTGCAAGTAAGCATAACTTTCGATGTCATTGCTTTGTTTGATCAATACTCTGTTGCTTTGCACGCATGCGACCGAAACCAACCCGGTGTCGGGTAACATCAGCTTAAGTGATAAGGTAACTTTTTCCCTTTTGCTATAATTGGATTTATCTGTTTGCACAAGAGTTGGATTGCTCTTGTCATAGTGCGCAAAGAACATACGCTCGGCACATGGTCTTTTCAAACTGTCTATTAAGGTGACAGTAGCCAATCCTTTAGGAATAGATTTCATGTTTATTAGAAAGGTCTTTCCAGGGGCATTGATTTTTGCAGGAAAGGCATAAAATATTTGCTGGAAATTATGAATAACTACAGTTATTGCTTCAGGCTTCTTAGTCGTAACACGTAAAATAAGGGAATCATCGACCAATGCCCGGTTTATACTTATTGCGGGACCTTCGGTTAAAATCGAAGGCAGTATAAAGATAGAATCGCTGAGCTTGCTATTTAAAAGCTTCAATGAATACCGGGATCCTATTAAAGGCGAAAGTTTAAATCTCCCCATACCATAACTGTCAGTGATGACTGTATCAATCGGATGATTATCTTTAAAAAGTACCCCGATTGCCGGGAAAGGTTCCCCGTTGATCGATGTGGTTTCAATACCAACCCAACCTTCTATTGCATGAACAAGATATCCACCTTCCGGGAAAAATTTAACACTCATTTTCCCAGGTTGAAAAGTAATTGGGATTTCGGCACGATGTATACCATCATCTAGTTTAACCTGCGCGGAGAGGGTCTCCTGCTTCAAACCGGGCAGTTTTAATGGTAATAACAGTACGTAACGGCCTTCATCGTTGGTTTTTGCTTCGCCGCTTAGCAGCGGGCGCGTCTTATCACCTAAAAAATAATTTATCCTCACTCCTTTAAGGGGGCGTTCATCTCGTGTTAGCGCAAAAAAAACTTTTTTTTCGTTGGTGTTGAGGGTTGAACTGTCGACGCTCATTGATAGGCTGACTGTCGGTTCAGATGAACGCAGCACGGTTATATGCTGAATGAATGTTGTTCCTGGATTATCGTGTGATAATTGGTTTGTATATAAAAAAAAGCTGTAGTTTCCTGCGGCTATCGAATCGGTAAGAAAAATGTTGCCAAAAGCTATGCCGGCAGCCATCACAAATTTTTTTTTCAATGCCACAGATTTGTCAAGGTCATTGACCAGGGCAACAGATAAAATGTCCGGATCGTCATTTAGCGTACGGGTTAATAGGTAACACGTAAACCAAACATTCTCGTTTTGTATATAAATCGTTTTATCGAAATGGGCAAAGAGGACCGGAGCGGATTTAGCCTCATGATACATGTCCATTTTGGCGCTTAAGGAATCAACCCACTGTATTTGTGCATCTGACCTGAGATAAAAAAAGGAAAGAAGCACCAGGAAAGCAATATTTGAAGATTTCATATGATATTCAGCATAGAAGACCAACGCGTGTGATTCAAACTTAGGAAATAAGTTACAAGTTAATATGAAATAACCGCCGCCTGTTCAAGCATCATTTCAAACATATGTCATGCTTGAATGCAAATCAAAGCATTCGTAAATTAATATACGATCTTGAACGGGTTTCGGGATTTGTGCTGCTATACTGAGTCGGTCTGAACCGATGAGGGACTGGTTCCAGGTGTATCTAACTTAGTGCTTGGATATCGTTTAGGGTGTTTAACCCTGCTTACATTTCACAAAAATAAACATCGGTATTTGCTGTCAGAATTTAAATTAATAAATTATATGAACTCCATAAATATTTGACTAACAATAGCAATTAACCTATAGTAAACCACGTATTGTCAATCTCTCAATTCATTTTACCCTCCCCTGACCATCAAAATTCAATGATAAAATTCAAAGACGTATCTTTGCGGCAATGAGTAAGCACGGGAGGATATTGGTTGCGATGAGCGGCGGCGTCGATAGTTCGGTGGCGGCAGTGATGCTGCACGAGCAGGGCTACGAGGTGATCGGGCTTACCATGAAAACCTGGGATTACGCATCCGCGGGTGGCAGCTCAAAAGAAACCGGCTGCTGCAGTCTTGACAGTATTAACGATGCCCGCGCACTTGCCGTGGGTTATGGCTTTCCGCATTATATCCTGGACATCCGGGACGAGTTCGGCGACTTTGTGATCGACAACTTTGTGGACGAGTATTTGGCCGGCCGCACCCCTAACCCATGTGTTTTATGCAACACCCATATTAAGTGGGAAGCACTGCTAAAGCGCGCCGATAAGCTGGATTGCGAATTCATTGCGACCGGGCACTACGCGAACATCCGTTTGCAAGATAATGGGCGCTATGTTATTTCGAAAGGCAAGGACGAAAATAAAGACCAATCCTACGTGCTGTGGGGGGTGTCACAAAAAAACCTTTCGCGCACTAAATTTCCTTTAGGGAGCTTTTCAAAACCCGAGATCCGCCAAATGGCGATGGATATGGGCCAGGCGGAGCTTGCCGGGAAAAGCGAAAGCTATGAAATATGCTTTGTACCGGATAACGATTACAGGGCCTTCCTGCGGCATAAAGTGGAGGACCTGGAGGAACGTGTTGCCGGCGGGAACTTTACGCTCACTGACGGCACCGTAGTGGGCAAGCACCAGGGTTACCCGTTCTATACGATAGGGCAGCGGAAGGGTTTGGGCATCGCATTGGGCCAGCCCATGTTTGTAACCAGCATTCAGCCGGAAAGCAACACCGTTGTTTTAGGAACCGTTGAAGAACTGGAACGTAAACAAGCCTGGGTAAGGAACTTAAACCTGGTTAAGTACGAAAATATTTTCGAGCCGCTGGAAGCTGTAACCAAGATACGTTACAAGGATGCCGGCACGCAAAGCACCATCGTACAAATGGGCGAGCATATGAAAGTCGATTTTCACCACACCGTTGCGGGGATCGCGCCGGGGCAATCTGCTGTTTTTTATGAGGGGAACGATCTGCTGGGCGGCGGGTTTTTGATGTAGTTTTTTGTTGTTGAAAGGTTGTAAAGTTTGAAGGTTGGAATGTTATTTTTGGACGCTTTTCAATAATCAATCTGCGATACTAACCTTACAACATTCCAACATTCCAACTTTACAACACCACTAACATTTCCAACATTCTTCTTGCGTTTCGTTTTCTTTATGTTTTATTTGCAAAAAATAAGTGCTGAATGGCTAAAAATCTGCTTATAGTTGAATCTCCGGCGAAAGCCAAAACCATCGAGGGATACCTTGGCGCCGACTTTACGGTAAAGTCGAGCTACGGACATATCCGCGACCTGGTGAAGTCGGACGATGCAATTAATGTCGCGAATAACTTTACACAAAAATACGAGGTCCCGGCTGATAAGAAACAAGTGGTGAGCGAGTTAAAGAAGCTGGCTAAAGAGGCGGATATGGTATGGCTTGCATCGGATGAGGACCGCGAGGGAGAAGCGATTTCGTGGCACCTGTTTGAAACCCTTGACCTGAAAGACGCCACTACAAAGCGCATTGTGTTTCACGAGATCACTAAGCCGGCTATTATGCGGGCCATTGAAACGCCTCGTAAAATAGATTATAATCTTGTATATGCGCAGCAAGCGCGCCGGGTGCTGGACAGGCTGGTTGGTTTCGAGCTTTCCCCTGTTCTATGGAAAAAAGTAAAGCCGTCGCTATCAGCCGGCCGTGTACAGTCGGTGGCGGTGCGTCTGATCGTTGACCGGGAACGGGAGATCAATAAATTTAAATCGGAAGCCGCTTTTAAAATAGCCGCATTATTTGGCAAGGGCCGGGAAGCCTTTAAAGCTGAATTGGGTGAACGTGTTGCCAAACAGCAAGACGCGGAAAAGTTTTTACAGGATTGTTTAGGTGCTGATTTTGAAGTTAAGTCGTTAGAGACACGCCCCGCAAAACGTTCGCCGGCAGCGCCATTCACTACCTCTACCCTGCAGCAGGAAGCCAGCCGGAAATTGGGTTATTCTGTGTCGCGTACGATGCAGGTGGCTCAAAAGCTGTACGAATCGGGTCATATTACCTATATGCGTACCGACTCGGTCAATTTATCGGATACGGCGCTAAGTGCCGCTGCCGACGAGATCGTATCGGCTTATGGCAGCAAATATCACCAGCAAAGGGTTTATAAAACCAAAAGCGCGGGCGCACAGGAAGCACACGAAGCGATAAGGCCCACTTATTTTAACCAGCATACCATAAAAGGCGATTCGTCTGAAATGCGGCTTTATGAACTGATATGGAAGCGGGCCATCGCGTCGCAGATGAGCGAAGCACAGTTTGAGAAAACCACGGCAAAGATCAGCATATCAACACGTAAAGAGGAGCTGGTGGCCAATGGCGAGGTGATGAAATTTGACGGGTTCCTGAAAGTTTACCTTGAATCGAACGATGACGAGGATGATAACATACAGGACGGCGAAAACGCCATGCTGCCACCTTTGACGAAAGGACAGCGACTTATCTTACAGGAGATGACGGCTACCGAGCGTTTTTCGCGGCCGCCGGCAAGATATACCGAAGCGAGCCTCGTAAAAAAGCTCGAAGAGCTCGGAATCGGCAGGCCATCGACCTACGCCCCTACCATCTCGACGATTCAGAACCGCGGTTATGTAGTAAAAGAGGAAAGGGAAGGCAAACAGCGGGTTTTCAGGCAGCTAATACTTAAAGGCGATAAAATAACTAAAGAAGATAAGACTGAAAATACCGGCGCGGAGAAAGGAAAGCTGTTCCCTACCGATATAGGTTCGGTGGTCAACGATTTCCTGGTGCAGTATTTCAAGGAGATTGTCGATTTTAATTTTACTGCGAACGTTGAAAAACAGTTTGACGAAATAGCGCAGGGGATGAAGGAGTGGACCGATATGATACGCAGCTTTTATACGCCGTTTCATAAGGAAGTAGAAAGCACCATTCAAACCGCTGATAAGGCTACCGGCGAACGCGAGCTCGGAATACATCCGCAAAGCGGAAAAAAAGTATCCGTGCGCATAGGGCGTTATGGGCCGTTTGTCCAGGTTGGTGACAGCGTGGATGCGGAAAACGAAGAAAAACCGCTTTATGCAAGCTTGCGCCCTGGCCAAAGCATTGAAACATTGACCCTTGAAGACGCGCTTGAGCTGTTTAAGCTGCCCAAGAAAGTCGGCGTATTTGAAGATAAGGATATGACGGTGGCTATCGGCAAATTCGGGCCGTACATCAGGCACAACGGTGCATTTTATTCGCTTCCAAAAGAGATAGACCCGCTCGATGTAACCGAAGAAAAGGCCATCGAACTGATCGGCGAAAAGCGGAAAAAAGATGCCGAAAAACTAATCAAAGCGTTTGAAGAAGACCCCACAATGAAGGTATTGAACGGTCGTTGGGGGCCGTATATCGAGTTTGGCAAACTCAACATCAAGATCCCGAAAGGAAAAGAGGCCAAAGAATTGACTTTCGAAGAATGTAAGGCGCTGGCGGCCACCGCGGAGAAGGAGCCCAAAAAATCCGGCAGGAGATTTGCGAAGAAGAAGTGAATGGTTGATTGGGTTGATTAGGTGAATGGTTATAGTTGCTAACGACTACTCACTTTATCAACTCAATCTAACTCAATCAACCACACCATGATAAAAGATCTGCCCGAAAATATAGTAAAGGATATTGCCATAGCCGTGGCGCTGGAAAAGGAGTCGGCGGAGAATAAGCTCTGGTACGTTTACCTGATCAACCTTAAAAATGTAGCCATCGAAAATGTACTAATCACATCCAGGGGATATGGCGAAAAAGACGGAGCGCCGGTTAAAACCTCCACCCTGCGCCACATGTTCCCGGTTGTTGACAAAGAATCATACAAACTCATAGAGCCGATAGACGAGCAAACCTTCGGGTTGAACAATGAATATTGGCTGAGCTATTATATCGGCAAAGACATTTACGACAAAAAATTCATTTTCCTGCCCGAAAGCATTGTCGAAATGAATTTTACCAGGCTGCCTGTTGTCAATAAAGTCGGCGTAATGATACGGTAAGGTGCCATAAGAAGCAAGAACCAAGAACAAGACTAAAAACTTAAGCAACAACTCACTACTCGCTGCTCACTAATTCATCCTCAGCATCCCATATTTTAAAATACAATAGATAGCCCGTATACCGTCCTTCCATCCTATTTTCTTGCCGTCATTATACGTTCTGCCATAATAAGAGATGCCCACTTCATATATCCTGATCCCCGGTACCCGGGCGATCTTTTGGGTCACTTCGGGCTCAAAACCAAAGCGTTGCTCGGTTAATTTAATGGATTGGATCAATTTGGTATCAAAAAGTTTATAGCATGTTTCCATGTCGGTCAGGTTGAGGTTGGAAAATAAGTTTGAGGCAAAGGTGAGCCAGCGGTTACCGATGGTGTGCCAAAAGAAAAGGATGCGATGCGGGTTGCTGCCCATAAAGCGGGACCCGTAAACAACGTCGGCAAAGCCGGCGCATACCGGTTTTAAAAGATCGTTATATTCGTTGGGGTCATATTCCAGGTCGGCGTCCTGGATAATAAGGTATTGGCCGGTTGCTTTCGAGATGCCTGTGTGCAGGGATGCACCCTTGCCTCTGTTAGCATCATGCTTAAAATAGTTAATATCAATGCCGGGGTTATTAAGCCGGTAATCGGCAATAGCCTGTTCGGTATGGTCGGTTGAACAATCGTTTACAATGATGATCTCTTTTTGAATATCGTCCAAAAGCTTAACCAATTTAATTTTATTTAAAATCAAATGGATGGTGTTTCCCTCGTTGTAGGCGGGGATTATGATGGATAGCTTCCTTATTTTCATGCGTTTGTCCCTCAAAAGTAATAATATTACCACCTTTTATTTTGAAGTGGCCCCTGTATCTTTAATCCTTATCTTGGCTAAAAATTACGCGCATACATGCTTGAACAATACGACCTGCATAACCTGATGGTGATCGACATTGAAACTGTGCCGCAATACAGCAGTTTCGGCCAGGTGCCGGAGCATTTTCAAAAGCTTTGGGATCTGAAAACGCAATACCAGCGAAAGGAAGCTACACCGGATGAGTTTTATGATCGGGCGGGCATTTGGGCGGAGTTTGGGAAGATCATTTGCATATCTGTCGGCATATTTACCAGCGGCAAAAATGTTGGTTTGAGGGTAAAATCGTTTGCTTCGCGCGATGAGAAAGAGTTGCTGGAAAAATTTGCCGCATTGCTGAACAGCCAGCCGCCGAGCCTTATCTTGTGCGCGCATAACGGGAAAGAATTTGACTTTCCCTACATCTGCCGAAGGATGCTCATCAACGGGTTAAGGATACCGTCGCAACTGGAAATATCAGGCAAAAAACCCTGGGAAGTGAACCACATTGACACCATGGAAGTTTGGAAGTTTGGCGACTATAAAAACTATACATCGCTGAGCCTGCTTGCCGCAATTTTTAACATCCCCACCCCGAAAGACGATATCGACGGCAGCATGGTGGGCCACGTTTATTGGGTTGAGGATCAGTTAGAGCGCATCAGTACTTATTGCCAAAAAGACGTCGTCGCGACTGCACAGCTATTGCGGCGTTACCGCGGAGAAGAACTGATCTTGGACGAGTGTATAACATTGGTAGCCCCTTAAATGCTTCAAGTAAGTGATCTGAATGTTCAATTTAAAACAGCTGGCGGCCTTTTCGAGGCGGTTAAAAGCGTTTCGTTTACCCTGAATAAGGCCGAAACGATTGGCATTGTCGGCGAATCAGGATCCGGGAAATCCGTTACATCATTGGCCTTAATGCGTTTGCTGGATGCAAGGGAAACTGTAATAAGCGGCAGCGTCACGCTGAACGGTAATAGCCTATGTAAGTTACCGGAGGAAGAAATGCGAAGGATCCGGGGCAACCAAATGGCGATGATCTTCCAGGAACCGATGACCTCGCTTAACCCGGTTTTAACCTGCGGCTATCAAATTACCGAAGCTATCCAACTGCATCTTAAAGTAAGCAAGGCTGAAGCGAAAAAAAGAACCATTGACCTGTTTAATGAGGTCCAGCTGCCCCGGCCTGAAGCGATCTTTGAAAGTTATCCTCACCAAATATCCGGCGGCCAAAAACAGCGTGTTATGATAGCGATGGCGCTATCCTGCAACCCCGAGATTCTTATTGCCGACGAACCGACCACGGCGCTGGATGTAACGGTTCAAAAAACCATCATCGAGCTATTGTTGAAGCTAAAGGCCGAGCGTAATATGAGCCTCATCTTTATATCGCACGATCTGGGCGTCATTAAAGAAATTGCCGACCGCGTACTCGTGATGTATAAAGGGGAGGTAGTTGAAGAAGCGTCCATAAAAACTTTATTTACCCATCCTAAACATCCCTATACCAAAGGGTTGCTGGCTTGCCGTCCGGTGCCGGGCATCCACTTAAAAAGACTACCTGTTATAGCCGACTTTTTAACAGCGGACGGCCAGGAATTGAGCGTTGGCGAAGTCAGGAAGGAATATGCTTATTCTCCCAAAGAGATGAAAGAGCGGAAAAACAGGTTATATAGTCGTCAACCGTTGTTACAAATAAAGGGGCTGAATACGTGGTTCACTTATGGACACAACCCTTTCAATACATCCAAAACGGTTATAAAAGCCGTTAACCAGGTAAATTTTGACGTATTTCCCGGTGAAACGCTGGGGCTGGTGGGTGAATCGGGCTGCGGCAAAACAACGTTGGGCAGGAGCATTTTGCGGCTGATCGAGCCGAAATCGGGCAGTATTAATTTTGAAAACACCGACCTGCGC